>Ga0255353_1000227_pt1 | contig 36854 bp, 35 predicted proteins | sample HBST25metaG_FD_189941 | JGI IMG/M metagenome (GOLD analysis project Ga0255353, IMG submission 189941) | Peat soil microbial communities from Stordalen Mire, Sweden - H.B.S.T25 | ecosystem: Environmental > Terrestrial > Soil > Wetlands > Peat | place: Sweden: Norrbotten County, Stordalen Mire...
GACGATACCGTTACGGGCATACCGCTGGAGGGTTTTCGGGTGGACTTTCACAATGGCCGCAGCCTGCTCACTGTTCAATAGAGGTTCGAATACATGGGGGGAATCGAACATGGCTCGCACACTCCTTAAAACCACAATGGATGGTATTCGAATATGCGTCAACCCCATCGGTAGGGCAATTTTTCGAGTTCATCGACAGGCAAAAGCGAAGCAAGGGCGAACTTTTAGGAACAGGAGATGCACAGAGTCGTTGCAGATACTTTTAAGGAATGCTTGGCGCTGCTGAATTTTTGATATTGTGAAAGTGAAATTTTATTTTTGCTCAATTTTCCACTAGACAAACCCCGTATGACATTCCCCAGATGGACAGAGTGTAGCCGAGGCGCGGTCCGTGTCAAGGCCGGGCAAAGCCCGCCGCTGCGCGGTCAAGAGCCTTGACACGAACCTCCGTCGCCTCGGCACATAATTCCATCTATCCGGGGAATGTCATTAAAAATGTCTCTCCAGACGCCCGAACGAATGGGGCCACCCGTGATACCATCAGTTCGTGAGGATTGTTCTCGACACATCGGTTCTCATTGCCGCTCTCCGTTCGAGCACCGGAGCAGCAGCAGAGAATCTGCGGCTTGTCCTGCTCAAAAAGCTAACCATCCTCATGGACTACAAGCTGGCCTGTGAGTATCGGGATGTTGCGTTTCGGGCGGAACACCTGAGTGTATCCGGGAAGACGCAAGAAGAAACCACATTGCTCCTGGATATGTTGGAAGCGCTTGCCGAGCCAGTTCTGGTTGTTTTCCGGCACACGCCGCTTTCACAGGATGCAAACGATGACATGGTGTTGGAGGTTGCCATCAATGGCCGCGCGGATGCCATCGTGACCAACAACACGAAGCATTTTCGGGAACCAGCAAAGCGTTTTCACTTGGAAGTGCTGACTCCGGCAGAACTGCTGAATGAATTCAGGAAGAGGAGATAAGGGTATGCCCGCAAGCCAAAAGAAAGTTGTCGTGAACAAATTTCCGCTCCGGCTTATGCCCTCTGTGCGTAGGGTTGCGGAGGACTTTTCGCTGAAAGAAGGCGTCTCGCTCAACCAGTTCATCAATGTCGCCGTGGCAGAGAAGCTCGCCCATCTTCAGCATGAGGATTGGCTGGCACGCCGTCCCAAAGCAACGCCAGCATCGATTGCAAAAGCGCTGGAGATTCTTGACCGGCCAACGCGCCATGCGCCAGAGGAAGCGGACAAACTTCCGAAGGGATATGTTTCCGTTCGCCGCAAAGTAGCGAGCGGGCGATAATTGCCAACAGTCACAGGCTTATGCCCATCTCGTGGCCGATGCTGATTTCATGGAGCGGTGTTGGTGGTTCGATGCTCTGTATGGGCAATTGAGCAAGGCCGTGTTCCGGCGCGGGATGAACTTGAGCTTGCTCTCTTGCCAGTTCAGTCGCCGATGGCCGCGCCGACGAGATGCCGAGCGATTCGCGTAATCCATCTACATCAGAAGTGATGATCGTAATTTCATCGCGGCCACGTGACGCGGCGACGTAAAACTGTTCCTGCTTCATCGCGTCGCCGGAGAGAATCACCGCATCGACGGTCTTGCCCTGGCTGCGATGCGCGGTAATCGCATAGCCGTGGTCGAATTCACGATAGTTCGATGGCAGCGTCCGGCCATCTTCAAGTTGAATGCGATCACAGCCAACACTGCGTACCTTCACCAGTTCGCCGTTTGTGGCGCGGAAATCCGCTTCGCGGCGATTGCCCGTCAGCAGCAATTTGTCGCCAGAAGCAATTTCAATCTGGCCGCGCTCATGCACTGAGAAGGAACGCGCCTGTGTTGGGCTCACCATGCGTTCCACGCCTTGCAGGTCTCTGGCAACGATGTGCGACTTGTCCGCATGTTCAACGGTGAGTGTTTCATGCCGGGCAACTCCATGCGAAGAGCGATGGAACAAGAGAACCTGTCCTTCCTGATAGTTCGACAGGTCTTTCTTTTGCGCTTCGGTCCATTGCAACGGTGAATAGCGTTCAAAAGCCATGCCGCGTTCCAGTTCGCCGTGCTGTTTCCTATCCTCACGGATCGCGTGCGTAATCCTGCCAATCTCCTCATGTGTACCGGCAACGACGAGCACCTTGCGATTTGGATCAGTCGCAAGTTCCCGGTAAGCCGAAGCCACGGCCTGCGCCCGCTCCAAGTATGGAACCTCGCGAACGGCACCGAGCTTCTCCAGCTTTTCAAACCCCTGCTCCGGTGACTGCCGCAACGTCTGGATTGCATCCCTATACTCTGGCTGTGCCTGCCGTTGTACGCCAGTCAACGAAATGCTCTTCATCTGCGATTCCCGCTCCAGAATTCGGAGAGCGTCCGACGCCTCTACACTCTGAATTTGCCGTGTGTCCCCAGAAAACACAATCCGCGCTTGTTCGCGCTCTGCCAGCTTGAGCAGACCTTCCATCTGGCGACCCGAGACCATACCCGCCTCATCTACGATCAGCACTTTGCCATGAAGCGAGGATTGCGCTGAACTGTTGTCCAGTAGTCGAGAAATCGTCATGGCGTCGTTGAAGCCGACCTTTCGCAACTCTTCTACTGCACTCCGTGTTGGAGCGACGGCCGCAACTTCACGGCCCGCATCGCGCAAGCCACAGTCGATTTCATGTAACGTGGCAGTTTTTCCGGTTCCCGCCGCGCCACGCAGATTGACGGCTAAGTCGCACGAATCAAGAACCTGGTAAACAGCTCGTTGCTGTTCTTCGCGCAGACGCTCGGAAGGGTGAAGTTCGTGCTCTCCGCCCAGGCGATCAAAGCGCCCGACGCCACCATCTACTGTCGTAATCATGTGCTGTTCTCGTTCAAGGCTTTCGCGTGTGGCCAGATTGTTCCCAGCGCGAATAAGAGTACCCTGCGACTGTTCCAGTTCCAGTGCGCCGCGTAATTGACCAGGGTCAATCTGCCCACGCCCATGGCGCAGAGCTTCAGTCATCAATTCGTGGTCGCGTACAACGGAGTTGCGTTCAAAGAGATGCTCTTTGGCATATTGAAGAGATTCCGATGCCTGTGAGAATTCGTGATAAATGCGCGGATTCTGCTCAAGGGACTCGGCACGAAGATGTTCCAATGTCTGTCTTTCCTCTGGAGTAAGGCGGGATCGCTGCTGCTCTCTGACTTTTTCTGTTGCGATTTCTGCCAGCTTGTCCGCGCGAGATTCACGGACGAGAACGGCAACTTCGTTATCGGTTGGCTTGCGGCCATGCTCCACTGCGAATTGCTCGATAGCGGCGTCTCGCTGTGCGCTCCGCACGCTGTACTTTTCGAGCAACTCATTTGAGACGCCGCGAATCTCAAACCCATGATCTCGGCCTTTGGCATCGCGGCGCGTCTCGATTTCGTATCCCAGGCCGCGCACTTCACGTGCCAGCGCGTTTCGGTAGACCTCTGTCAGGTACGCCCGCCGTTCGTACAACCCCGACGCCTGGAGCGCCTTCCAGCGGCCCTCGGCACCGTCATAGGTCAGATTGGCTGCAACCGCGTGCGTGTGCAGTTGTGGATCGAGTTCGCGGCTGGTGTCGTGTCGGTACGAGGCAACCACCAAGTTTGCCGTCGCCCGATTCTCGTTTGCGCCGTTCAGGCGAACCCGCGTGGCGGCATGGCTCTCAGACTCTTCAAGGGCTTCGCGGACAGCTTTGTCATGGGCCGCAATCAGACGCTCATCCCCACCGGCCAGGGCCTGAATGGAAACCGACTTCGGTGCGGAAAAGGTCAGATCGTACAGGGACCGCCCCTTGCTTTGTTCGTTTCCATCCACACCCATGCGGTCCGCACTGTGGCGAGGTCGTAGGAACTCGCCAGTTTCCGGGTGCAACCCCTCGCGCACAGCTTCGAACTGCTCCTGTTTTACTTCGCCGCGAAGCCCGAGCAACTCCGCCCCGCGCCCATGCCATTCGCCTTGCACACGACGATGCTCGTCATAGTAATCGCTGTGTTCGAGATGCCGCTGGGCATACCCGACACCGCCCGACATGGCCCGTATCGTCAGCACAAGCCAACGCTAGCGCTGTTCGAATTCCGAATGCAACAGCCTTTTGTAACTTTGCCGCCTTGGCTGCCGCGCCAATGCAGAGCCACGCACCCTTTTTGTCCGTGTTGCGGTCAGCACGGCCAGAATCCGCAAGCGTCATTTCGGCTGAGTCCGGCCAAGAGCGTTCTCGCTGCGCTCGTTTTGAAGATAGACACCATCCCTAAGCCTCACGGCTTAGGACGGTGGATGCGACAGACAAACATCGAACGGAATTCGAACAATCTCGGACGACGTTCGATGATGTTCGAATTCTGCCCGGGCCATAGTCGAGTATTAGTGCAACTCGGAAGCCCGAAGCGCGCAGTCACCTGGCAACTGAGTCAGCGTTCGGATTGACGAATGAGCCCGGTTCACTGACCACCAGCGCTTCAAGTGGTAGACTTCGATCCTGAAGGAATCGTCCATGAAAGCTACGGCAACTCACTTTTTGCTTGTCTGTGCTCTGCTCTGCACACTGCCTGGAATGGCGCAAACGCCAACACCCGATAAACCACTAACAAAAGAGCAAATTGCAAGCTCCCGATTTCGTGTCGATACCCTTAACTGTGGAAATGGACATGGCGGATTGATCGCATCCCCTGGGGACACGATACTCCTGCCAGCCAAGGACTCTAAAAGGGGAACTTCGAATGACGATCTTCGTGTCGATGGCTGCATAGAGTCCGGCCTGACGCAAAGACAATGCCAAGGTAAGAAAATCGAGTTGACCTGCCAGTGTTATCTAAGAGCATCATCTCCTTGGTCTGTTAATCCTGCGGATAATTTCGAGGCTCGCTGTGTAAAGGAATACACAGTCAACGGCCGAAACCTACAAAGAGAGCATGAGCTTGCCAGGAAGGAAGCGGAGCGCAAACGAGACGAAGAAGCAAAACGCGAACAAGAGAAGTCCGGCATTGTTGAGTGTATGTCTAATGGAAGAGCAACGGGTAACGTTAAACAGAGCGGAGAAGATGATTCCCATTGTCATACACCTAAGAAGGGTGAACCGGGGTATCTGCCATGGAACTAAGACTATGAACGTGTCCTTGTAATGACCGAAGGGGGAAGTGTGAATTACTTCGCGGTGGGTATTCTTGTGTTCCTGTTCTTAATTGGCTTAACTCGCACTGGAAGCAAAAGTCGCAATCTCAAGCTAAAGCCAAAGCAGAGGCGCACCGCTAAGACCAGTACGCAGGCTTCCCGCACGACAATCAAGATTCCCCAAGCGGCGAACCACATGCACGATTCTATGTGGACGAAGGTGCTCCCACAGGCCCGGCAAGCGGCTCGCGCCTACGGCGCTGCGCTGATTGGTAAAGGTATCCTCCGAGAAGGTGAACCAGACAGACCCGATGATGGCCCCAATCCTTACGGAAAATGGGAGATCACAGAAGCCACCCGCGCCAGATTGCGCAACCTCGTTGTCAAGGCCATTGACAGCGGCTGGACCGTAAACCAGTTGCAGCATGAAATCATTGTTGGCGAGAAGCTTTCAGCTGCCTGCGCGCTGACGATTGCGTGGACTGAAACGGCCATCGCGCAAGCCCACGGAGCGTATGAAGCCGCCAAAGAACACGGGATGCGGTGGAAAAAGTGGATCATAGCTGAGAAGTCATGCGCCGTCTGCATCGCAAACGCGGCCCAAGGGCGCATTCCGATAAACGAACCTTTCAGGTCGGGGACTGATTTTCCCCCTGGACATACATGCTGCCGATGCGGTGTGGGATACTATGAAACCCAAAAAGGTGATTGATCTGTGCGTCAGATTGTAGGATAAACACTGGATTGGAGGTCTTGCTATCATGCCTCATGGTACCTGTGCCCTTTGTCGTGAATCCGCCGATCTTCAGGACGGCCATTTGATAGCGAAAGGTTTCTACAAGGCTGTTCGAGAGCCTGCTAGTGTAATCAGCAACCCCGTCCTCGTGACCGCTTCCACAACATTCCAGACAAGTGAGCAGGTGAGTGACTATTTGCTCTGCAGACGCTGCGAATTGCGGCTTGCGCAGAATGGTGAAGAATGGGTATTGAGGAACTCACCGCATCGCAACGGACGGTTCCCGATGCGCGAGGCTCTCTTGCGCTCTCCCATCAAGAGCACAATTAGGGCGGGGGAATCCTACAAGGAACCGTATGATTCTGCTTTTGATTTGGAACGACTCGTCTATTTTGCGGCCAGCGTTTTTTGGCGTGCGTCTGTCCACACATGGGATCGGGTAAAGCACCTTATGGAAAGAGCGCCGCTGCCACTTGAACTCAACGAACAGTTGCGACTCTTTCTTTTACATCTGGGCGCATTTCCAATAGACGCTGTGCTCCTCATCAGTGTCTCGGCATCGAAGCCTCTACCGCATATCATTTTTCCGCAAGCGAATAAGCGGGCAAACCTGACAGACATAATAGGCTATGATTTTGCAGTTCCAGGCTTACAATTTCGCCTAATGTATGGGAATATTCCCGATCTGATGAAGCAGATATCTGTGGCTGTCCCGCCCCATGCGGTGCTTCTTACTGACCTCGTTGAAAGAGAGATTAAGGCACGTCGTGATGAGTTGAGGAAGACGAGCAGGATGGTTGGGAGCTTGGGCTCGGCGGCTTCCTGACGCGATCAGGCGTCTCAGGTCTCGCCTTTCAGAACTGGGAGTTCCGCCGGGAGCGCTGGGCGACCCCGCCGCCGGTCTTTGCGGCCTTTTGTTGGCAGGCAAGCCCACCGCGGCCTCAGTCTCCGCGGTCTGACGAGTGGAGAGCTCGGCAAGGGCTACTCCCCCAATAGGTATATAATTTGACCGGCTCAGCATTGAAAAGAGAAGTTCTTGCGAATGTGCGCTAATCGTCTGCCGCAACTGCTGTGCTGAGATTGACTCCGCCAACCAGTTCTGAAGAAGTATGTCGTGCCAAGGTAGGGGCTGGCGGTATGACTTTGCCGAAGCCGAGTCGTAGAAAGAGGGGTACTCATGGCCTTTCTGGAGTCTGTAGAGCGTCATGCGCTTTTTCGCCTGACCCGTTTTTTGGCGTTCGTCGTGATTCTGGCTCTTTCCCTGGCGCTTGTCATTGGCGCGGTCATCTTCGCGGGTGATCTGATTCCGAACCAAACTCCTGTGGTTTCATTCAATGAGATAAGCCGCGAGTTGCATCCAGCGCCTGAAGCGAATCAGCCTGGCTCAAAGCCATCCCAGCCGGGAGAGGAATCCCAGGGAGCATCATCCCTTGATCTTCCATTCGTGCTTCAGCCCTATTTCAGCGCCTCTGACAATAGGGAAGTTCTTATGCGGCACATGGAAGGTCTCGATTCTATCGAACGAACGGAGTATCTGAATAATTTGTCTCAGGTCGTTAAGGCAAGCCAGAGCAGCGGAGAAGATACGACCAATGTCATCAATAAGTATTTTGAGTTAAAGCAGACCCAGCTCGCACTTGCAAAGGCTGACAGCGCAGCTAGAACATTGCGTTGGCTCTATATCGCGGCATCGGCATTATCGATCATGTTCTTAATAGCCTTGGCAAGTCTGATTCTCGTTTTACTTGCGATTGAAAGGAACACGCGGAGCCATGCAACGACTTAGATGCTCACATTACGCAATCCACGGCACGGTCCTTTTGATGCTGGTAGTTGTCTTATTTGGCTGCCGCAAGGAGCAGCGCTATCCGGGGTTCACTCGGGTCGGAGGAGACGGGAAGATATCGTATTTTGTTGATGCTTCCACGATCAGACGAACCACAGAAGCAAAACATTTTTCCTTCGTAGAGTTGACCGAAAATTCCTCAGCTGAATACGACGTTGGCGAAGCGATGGTGGATTGTGACTCCCTGGAATCGATTGTGGGAGAGTCCGGTCACTATGACCGGCAAAAGCATTTCATCTCCAACACGCCTCAACATACTCAATCAATCGCATCGATTGCTCATTTCGTCTGTACTCAAGGAAAAAATAGCCCTCTCTTTGCCGGCACATCCAACAACGATGCGACGATGCCAGCGGTACAAAATCTAGCGGTAAAGCAGAATGCAGCCGCTGAGCAAAGTGCGCGCGTCATGGAAGAGCAAAAAGCTCGGCAAATCGCCCAGGCGCAAGCGGAAGTTCAGGCAAAGGAGGAGCAAAAAGCGCAACAAATCGCTCAGGCGCAAGTAGAAGCTCAGGCAAAAGAGCAGGCGGAACTGCGCGCTCAGGTTTCAGGCATTAAACCTGATTGGGACAAAGCGATTGCGCGTCTACGCGCCGCTACTAATTTCTGGCAAAATCCCCAACTGCATAAGATGTCCAAAGAGTGGCAACAGAGCCACGGCGCAATCACTACGCAACAGGACCGCACAATCAGCCAGGCATCGGCTAACGCACAGGACGCACTGTATTCCGCAAGGGAAGACGAAAGCCAGTGCCAAATATGGTACGGGAAACTAGAGGCGTCCTCGACCTTGGACAAGAATTATGTCAATGCAATAAGAGCATGTATTCCGAGGCTATACGGTGACTTAGATAAGCTCGACAGAATCAAGTCAAGACTGGTTCAGATTCCGGGCAGGAGTCCGTCGCCAGTACTCCAATAAGCATCTGCGACGTACAAAGCCGTCCAGCCCCCTTAATCTACGCTCCCGCAGCGCGTGCATTTCTGCCACATCTTCGGATGCCTTATGTCGCGAACGTGGAACGCTCTTGCACCTCTGGCGGTGCATTTGGCAGGTATGGCGTGGGGTGCTCCATCGGTGGCCGTGGCTTCCGCGTGGGCCAGGATGCCAAGGGCAGATCGTACACTGCGGCTCCCATCCCTGGCACGGGCCTCTACAGTCGGACGTATTCCGGCCAGAGAAAGGCGGCTGCCCGGAGGGCAACGCCAGCGTCCGGCGCAGCCACGGAACGAAACACCGGCATCAGGCCCGCCGTGGGGATGCTTGCTCTGGCATTCATGGCAGGCGGGTTGGTGGTGTTCATCCTAACGCCTCACCCTACCACTCCCCCGCCCGCAACTCCACCAGCGACTGTGAGTGAACCTGTAACGCCGCTACAGCCTATTCGTGTATAGCAGCGTCGCAGTCGTGGTTCAAAGCGGGCAAACACTCCGGGAGTCCCGCGCGCATCAACGTCACCGACTCCCGATGCATCCCCCCGGCCAACTAAGGCGAACATCGGGTGAATAGCGTCTGACTGCCCGCCGACAGGTTTATAATCCGACCCAACCAGCATTGCAAAGAAAAAAGCCCCTGAAGGTGTACCAATGGTCTGTCACAACTGCGGTGCGCAAATCGATCCCTCCAGCCAATTTTGCGGGGCATGTGGTGCGAGGGTTGGTACTGGGAATATGCCCCTGCCCGGCCAAACAGCCGGAAAGCACAGATCGCCTGTAAAGGTGTGGCTCGTCTGCATCGGAGCTTTCTTTGTCCTTCTCATTGCCTACGCCATCCTCACGCCAAGCAGTAAGACTGTTCAGTCACCCGCTACCGCTCAGAGCACGCCAGCGACACAACGCACCGACGAAGGAAGCACATCGATTGGGCAGGTCCCTCGCTCATTGCTAAAGTTGTCGGGAAGTGGAACGAAATCTACTCAGACAGTAACTGTTCCTGGCGAGTGGCAGCTAGCATGGAAATATGACTGCTCTAACTTTGGTGTACCGCAAGGAAATTTTATCGTTTCCATCTACAACTCCGATGGGACTCCCTCTAAGGCAGGTCTAGTAAATCAAATCGGGCGTAGCGGCTCCGACACTGAGTATTACCATCAAGGGGGCACCGTTTACTTCGTTGTGAATTCTGAGTGCCGATGGTCTATTAACGTGATTGGCTAGCATGTCACCATTGGCTATTCGGAGCAGTCTCGCAAGCGTGGTAACGGCATCTGGTGGGGGAATACATGTTCTGTAACAACTGTGGTACGGCTGTAGCTGGCGCAGCGAATTTCTGCAGTCGATGCGGTAATCGCATCTCGCCCACGAGTGGCAGCGTCCCGGCTATGGAGGCATCACCTCGGGACCTTATGGATCTACTGCCGGGCCGGTTGGACAAACTGCTATCCGAACTGCTTGAGCCGGACGAAAAGGTTCATATTAAGTTGAAAGGGGCTTTTGTAGAAGCTCTGATTTGCACGAACAAGCGCGTGCTTATTCTGAAGGCTGGTTTTATGACGGGGCAGACATTCGGCTCGAATGTTTTTCAAGTTCCCTATCGCAATATCACGGGCGTTCAGGTCAAGAAGCACTTGCTCACAGGCTACTTCGAAGTTTCGGCTGGAGGGGTACAGAATCAGCCAGCCAGTTATTGGGGAGGCGGTCGAAGTGCCGCACGAGAGCGTGAGAATTGCATATCGTTGAATTCAAATGATGCCTTCCGCAGGTTTCGGGATGCGAGCACTTTTATCCTGTCAAGATGTGGCTGAGTTGATTTTGGTATCTACCGGGGGCTAATCGTTGCCATTGCAGTGAGCTCGGAAGTTTTCCAACCGCTCATTCACTTTTCCGGATATTTACTTGACGCCACCGACCACAATGTAGTGGTTTTCATTATAGTGTTGAATTCAGGATTCGTTTTCATGCGACTCCTTTGGCAGCGGCAAGAAGTAGTGTGCCTGAGATTTCAGGTTTAATCCGTGTCCTATGCTCTTCACAAAGTCTTCCATATGCTCGCCTTCGATAACGTTACTAACTCCGTGGATTCCCAAGAGAGAGTCAATGTAGTCATTATGAGGAAGGCCTCGCAGCGAGTCGCGATCCAAGTATCGTCTAACCTGCCATGCATAAATATCAGCCGCCTTGAGTGGCAAGACTTGATTGTCGTGGCGGAACATAGGCGAGCTACCAAGTCGCCGATTCAGGGATGGTACAGTTCTACTAATGTAGTCATACCACTGCAAAGCTGCCCTCCCGATTGTTCCCTGCTCATCGAAAACCCAATCTATGGTTTCATCTAACCCCGTTTTGTCCATAAATGCAACGGTGGATAGTATGACATTGAAAAAGAGCAAGAAATACGGATTATCTATAGAGTCTGGTACGCAGCCCTGGATGACCTTCTCATAGTTGGGCCACGCGAGGACGCTATCTACGCGATACATCGCATGAGCCTTAATGAGATCGACAAAGCCATTGATCTTTTCGTCCCGCTGTGGCTCGTCTTTCCATTTACGCGAGCCTTTCATTCGGAAGGCATCGGCCATGTGAAAATCCGGAGTTTTTGGGTCTTCGCTGCTATATGCTTTCCAACGATCTGAAAATCTTTCCCATCGTTTCTCTGTGGAAAGAAAACCAGCTAGGACGTAGATGTTTCCATCCGTCGCCCCGCCCCGCCCGCTACCACTGTCATCAACAAAGCCCTGAAGAGCCATAATTAGCTTATCCTCACGCGTTCGATGAAGTATCCGCATACGCCCGGCATTCGCTTTTTACGCCAATTCGTCTATCTGGCTATCTACTTGACGCCACCGACCGCAACAGGTTGCGGTTGCCCATTAAGGCAGCACATAGAGTTTTAAGTTTGATTGGGGTGCTGGTTGCGGTTAACTGTTCCCTTTTCCACGGGTACCATGGACACCTCTTCTATAAAACGCGTCTCCTTCCCTTTTCCGAATATCAAATGTCCGCTGAAGGATTGCACAATGAGCTTGCCAAGCCTGCCAACATGAGGGATTTTCCCCGCAATCCTAACCGTAATAAATCTGCCGCTTTCGTACTGCCTACTTTCTGGGATGCAGATGGGGAACAGAACCGTCACAAGGTAAGGATTCTTCGGGGCCAAGAAAACATTCTCTCTACTGCCAAAAAGCGTGTGGTTATAGAACACGATTTCAGCGTCATTTATAGTGAGCGGAAAGTCGCTTCCGTTCACTATATCAAATCGGATTTCAACTTGCGCTCCGGAGTTTTCCGTAGCTGGTTCAGTTACAGCAACTCGCCAGTTTCTTATCTCCACCCACTGTTGGATCCCGCTCCCTTGCAACCGGATACTGTCACGAGCCGCATTGGCGGACTTTCTCGTTTCCCACGATTGCCAGAAAACTCCGCATCCTGTAAAGAATGCAATTCCGACCAACCACCACTCGGGAGGATTGATGGCTTTGTAATACTTTGGCGGATTGGTGTCGGGTTTGGCCTGATCTGTCTGGCCGCTTGCTTGTTTGTTTTGGCTGTCCGGTGTGGCAACGGCTGGCGAGCCTTGTTTTGCTGGCTGCAGTTCATGACCGGAAGTATTATTTGGCTGACTGGATACACTGACTACCACGAATGCGGAAATTGCGAGAATCGCCAGACGTTGCAGCATGATAGCGGAAGTGTATAACAGAAGGCCGTTTACACGATAAACAGGCATTGGGGGGCGCTATGATTTCTCAAATGGTTTCCAAAGGAGAAACCACAACATCTTGCGGTCGGTGGCGTCAAGTAAATACCACAATTGGCATTTTCCAGAGCTAAGGCTCTGATACTAACCTTTGGGCTTTAACGATCACTGCTGAGCATATCCGTATTCGTGACCAGGAAGAGCCGTTCGGCAGAGTTGGAGGCGAGCTGCAGAAGCTCGGAGGAGAAGCCGCCCAGAGCAAAGAGAATGTAGCTTGGCTTGTCTCTCCAGCGGGCCTCGGGCAGGCTCGCGACTTTAGCTTGCAAGGCGCTTAGATCACTGAGACGTGTAACGCGCTCTGTGCGCCACTTGCACTCCCCGAAGAGAAAAGTTCCGTCGTCCAGTTCCGCCATTAGATCGATCTCTGTGCGGCCATCCCGGCTCCAGTACCGCGCCATTTCGCGAACGCTGAGCCCCAGGCGCTGTTGGGCATTCCGTTGAAGCCACTGGCCGCAGATTTCCTCAAAGACCGACCAGCCCATATAATCGGCCAGCCGCGGCGCAACCTGTGCAGCGTAGACCGTAGCGGGGTCGGAGAATTGCAACGAACTGGCCAGCGGCGCAACAAAGCGATACCAGAAAGTCAGGAAAGGATCGGCAACGCGGTAGATTGCTCGGCGGTCCGAGCGTTCTCCGAAAGGAAGCTCGCGCCGAATCCAGCCCAACTCCAGCAACGTGCGTAGGGAGGCCGAAAGCGCTCCGCGCTCCACGCCAATCAACTGCTGAATGCGATTGAATTTCGTCTCACCACCGGCAATCGCCGCCAGGATGGCATTGTAGGGAGCCGGGTCGCGAATTTGTTCACTGCCCAGCAGAAATCGCACTTCGTTTTCGAGGATTGCGCGGGGCTGCATCAGCAGCGTAACAATCTCATCAGCGGGAGGGCGCGACGTGTCTACCAGCGCGTGGTAGCGCGGCGTTCCGCCAAAGACGCCATACATCAACAGTTTCTCGACCACGCCATAGTGAGAGCTGTTTGCGTAGAAGGCCGCCACGTCTTCGTAGTGGAGCGGATCGAGGTGAAAGATGCCAGCATTGAAGCGCCCGAACAGCGGAGCGCTCTCTTTGCCGAGGGCAGCCATGGCCGAGAGTTGAGACCCGCACAGAACCACGAATAGATGAGAATGGATGCCCTCGCGGTCCCACCATGCTTGCAAAATCGAGGGCAGCTCTGGAGTCTGGTCCACCAGATAAGGGAATTCGTCGAGGATCAAGGCAAATCGGCCTGCGCCCTTCTTCCGTGTATGGGATTGCTGCGAGGCGTAGCGAAGAAGAGCATTCCAGGAGACGGCAATTTCTTCAGGGGCAACCCCCTCGGAAGGCAGGGCCGCAATCAGTTGACGGGCCAGGGTCATTCGCTGTGTGGCGGCTGTAGACTGTTCAGCCAGAAAGTAGCAGTGAGGCTTTTCCCGCTCGTCCCCGCTTATGCCCGCCGTGAAGTAGCGTTGCAAAAGGAAGGTCTTGCCCAACCGCCTGCGTCCATACAAGAGAAGCATTTGCCCACCGGCCCCATGGCGCTTCCAAGCGCGATCCAAGGCCGCAAGTTCGAGGGTCCGATCATAAAAAGGGTCAGGTTTGATGGTTGTGCCGGGCATGGTTTGGCAATACCTTTCTTACTGGACTTTGATTATGAATTGTCACTTTATAAACTGTCAAGTCGTACAAGGACAATATCTGACGAACAAATAAAGGCAGAGGCCAATTGCTGGTTGCTAGGAAATGCTTGCCGTGAGCGATTGAGAACCCCTCTATCGCTCACGGGCTGCGCCAGTTTTGGCAGCTTTCTCCGCATGGTGCGGCTTCTTCGTATCGCCAACCGGCGCGGCGTCCTGTTGTGGTGTGGGAGCCGGAGCAACTTGTCCCGGCGTTGGTGTTGTCGTCGCTGCGGGAGCCGAATCCCGGCAGCCTTGTATCTCTATGCCGCCAAACAGCCCAACCAACATCGCAGCCCCGGCAATCAGCGGAATCCAGATGCGCAGCAGATCGCTTTTCCATTCATGCAAGAGCGCGTCCATTGTTTTCGCCCGCCTCTCCAGGGAATGCTCTATTCGGTTGTTGGCATATTCCACCTGAGCAGCAACCCCGCCATGTGAATCCGATAGATTGTGCAGTGCCATTGTGAGTTCTTTCTGTGAACTTGTCATGGCCGCGCTGGTGGCTTGCAGACCCTTCACGGTCTCGGATATGCCCGATTGAATAAAGTGTTGGCGCAGGCTTTCGCCGAGCATTTTTGCAATCTGGTCAGGATCGAGGCTAGCCTTGATTCCTCTGGGAAGGTCAGAAATCCGCGCCTCCAACTCGCGGACATAACCAAGCATTTTCTGCTGCGCTTCGTCTGAGAACTGCCTATGAAGCTCCAGCAACTCCTGAAAGCGTTCCCGTTCGTCGGCAATATCCTTCGGCGTGTGGCGTGTGAGTAGAGCCAGGATGCCCATCGCTTCGAGAATGCGCAGCATTTCATCGTCTGGGCTGAGGGTGCGAGTATGTGCGAGTACCCGATAGTATGCGGTCTGCAATTCTTCAGGGACAAGGCGGGCGAGAGAGTCGAACAGCGTCGGCTCTCCCACCGTGATAACTGAGACATTGGAAGGGACCGGAGCCGTATTCATGGCAAGAACACCTGCCTTGCCCGGTCGAATTCTGAGAAGAGCCGACGTCGATAGCTCTGGGCACGCATAACGAGAGATGCCCTCTTCAGCTCATCTACGTCGGCTTTGCGGTCTGCAACTTGTCCCAGTTGGATTCCATGTTGCCGGACAGGATTTTCAAGTTCCGCAAGCCGAAATTCCATCTGCAAGATTTCCGGCGTAAATGCTTCGCGAAAGCGGTTTGCCTGTTCGGTGGACCTCCAGTAGGTGAAGTCCGCTAGCGCGCTTGTAGCGTTTTCGACGATGACATACTCCACTCGATCCTGAAGGCGGTTTGCCCAGGCAAGGACGCTCTCAACGCTGGCCGGGTCTGGCGTGACCACGCCCACCGCAGTAAAGCGAACGCCAGTTGCCGCGACATCTTCATACATAGATTCGAACCAATCAGTGGCCACTTGTCCGGCACCAGCTCCCATATCGGCGAGAATGATGGGTGTACCGCCGTCGAGATAATCGACGAAGGCATCGAGACCCGCAGGCGTGTGAATGTTGACCTTGGTCACAGTGCCATTGAAGAAGTGCTTCAACGAACCACGCGCTTTGTTCTCTGTGTCGAGGTCGAGCAACGTGACGGGAATCTTGTTTGATGCGAACCACTCGGCCAAGGAGACCATGACGCCAGTTTTGCCGACGCCGCCTTTGCCGCCCATGGTGAAGACAACGCGCTTTGAATATGCCGTCATTGCTCACCTCCATTGCTTGTCAAGGTCAGAGGTTCGTTCTCTCGGAAGACGAAGCGAGTAGGCTTCGCATTCCGCACCGGCGGCTTTGTCTTGAGAGCGGCAATGCGTTCGAGTGCCGGTGACTCGGCCACCGCGAATTCCAGCGGGGGCAGTTCAAACTGCGTCCGCTTGCGATGCTTGGCTCGCACTTTGACAAAGGAATGGAGAGTGCTCGGTGCAACGTACAGTCCAAGCCGCTCATGGAAGAGACGCGCAACTTCACGATACGTGCGCCCTTTGCGCCGCAACTCACGGATTAGTTCGCGGTGGGGTTCAAGTTTGGAACGTGGCGGCTTGGGGGGCAAATCGGCAAATTCGGCGATGGCCTGATTGCCTTCCAGATGGGCGGAGGGTTGTTGAAGAATCATGACTGATCCTCTGAGGCGACAGCAGCGGTCGCGCTCGGCTGACGGCAGAGCGGCACGTCGTTGGGTGCTCGTTGGGAACGTCGTCAGACGTGTCCCCAATCGGTTCCCAATGGCAATGGGGTCCGATTGGCAGATCGTTGGGCACTCGTCGGCAATCCGCCAAACAAGTCCCCATACGGTCCCCAATAAGCTGTTCCAGCCGTTCCCAGGGGTATCTCAGGGTTACCACTCGTGCCCTGTTTTCCGTAACTTACCGAAATCTCGGGTCGCTCATAACCCAAAGGTCGCTGGTTCAAATCCAGCCCCCGCAACCAATCAAATCAATAATTTAAGAACTGATTCTGATTGGCCACTCCTTCAAATCCACTCCCACTGACTCCCAATCGCAAAAATCCTGGTTTCAGGCGCTCGCTTTCAACGGCTTGAGCACCATTTCCACGATCTTGCTGTTGGCTTCTCGCTTGGAACTCGACATCGCCTGTCCGTAGACGTTCATTGTTGTTTGGATCGAAGCATGGCGCATCAGTTCTTGCTGCACTTTCATTGGCGCTCCAGTCTCGTCCAGCCACGAACGATAGGTATGACGGAACGTATGCCAGCCGATTCGGCCATTCTTCCCAGCGACAGCTTTCCGCTCCTCGTGGATGAGGAGGCGTTTGCCGTTGGGAGTGCGACCGTCCTGCTTACACCAAACACCGACATCGGCTTTGCACTTCGGACAAGCCACCAGGCAGCAACCTGCAGGGTGAATGTGCCGTTTCTGAATCTCTGTCGGGTAGTACGGCTTGTTTGTGAGAGGATTTGCGAAGATCCAGCCTTCCTCGGTTGGCAAGGCTTCCTTCTCCCATTCGAGCAGCACCTCGGCCAGAGATTCGTGAAGTGGAACATAGTCGCGGGAATACTCCGTCTTTACGTCGTCCACATGCCCGCTCACGAAGCTCCGTTGAACGAGCAGTTGGTTTTTCTCAAAGTCGAAGTCGTCCCATTGAAGCGCCGCAATTTCACTAACGCGCAGACCGAGGCATTGTGCGACGATCACCATCGTTCGATACGGCTCTTTCAGTAAGGCCAGGATGACTTCGTATTCTTGCACAGTCAACACGGTTGGACGCTCGCGCCGTTTCGTCCCACCTTTAACACGAACCATCTGAATTGGGTTCCGGCGATCATTGAAGAGTTCCCAGCGGGCCGCGCACTCAAACATCAGGTGCATGACGCCGCGGATATGAGCTTTCGATTTTGGTGCCATATCCAAACTCTTCAACCAGCCTTCGACCACCATCGGACGGATCTGGTGTAACAGGTAGTGCCCCCACCTTGGACGAATGTGGATACTGATATTCGACAGATACGACTTGCGGGTCGAGTAGCGCTGCGGCAACTCTTCCTCAATGTACCGGTCGCATATCGCGCCGTAGTGCCAAAGACTATTCCGTGACTATGATCCCAAGGACCGCTTCGTTTTCTTGAGTGACCACCGCACCCGCTCTGCAATGAAACTTGCAAAGGGCCTAGCGTCTACGTCAATGCTCGCGCGATCTAAAGCCTTCAAATACTCTGTGCGGTCCTCAACGCGAACCACCGTCCATGGATACCCACCCGAAGCCAGCAGAACATTCATCAAGAAGCGGGCCATACGGCCATTGCCATCGGGATAGGGATGAATATATCCAAAGAGCCAATGACCGAGCACGGCCCGAACAGACGGCTTCGGTTCCGCTTCGATCAAATCGAACAGCGCAGGCATGGCGTCGCGCACAACTTCCCAACGCGGCGGAACATACCTTGAATTTCGCACGTAAACGGCGTCACTCCGGTAACCAGCCAGAGCCGAGGCCGGGATCAGACCGGAAACAACACATGGCTCAAAAAGTTCTCTGTACCACTCCTTGTGATCCGTTTTAGCAATCGCTCACGGATTCTCGCCAGCGAGCACTTTGGACACGGTTCCCTTAACTTTTTGAAAGGCTTGCCAATACCCACGCGCTGCCAGCGCATCTCGGCTTTGCCGGTCTGCTTCGTGATGCGCCGGGTCCCATGCTCCCGACATGACCCTCTCCACCAACTCCGGGCTGACGCGGTAGCCTTCGATAGACAGCGAATGATAGGCATCGCTCTGGTAAATCCCATCAACAAAATCCAGATACGCCGCCTGCTTTTTGGGCAACCCAGGCGGCTTAGGAAAACTCTCAAGCACGGCATCCCGCGACGCCGACCAGATAGCCTGAAGCCTGCCAACGATTGGCGCTTCCGCAGCCCCGCCTATTGCGAATACGCGCTGCGTAACTTCAAATGGGTCTGTTTCTCGAACGTCATACCAGGCCGCCTTCATCGCCGAAAGAATCTCGCCAGCCTGTTCCGTGCGGCCGACACGACGTAAGGCGCCTGCTAGACGGCCGGCAATAGCAGAGTGCCCGCCATCCAGCAGAGGTCTGAGCAGTTCAGATGCGTCGCGGATGCCAGCCAATACAACTTAGGTTTCAATCGGGTTGCGAACAAAGAAAGATTCCGGCACTCGAATCAGTGCTGCGGTTGGAGAAAAGATTCGCAAGCCATTTCGGATGACCAGGTCGTTGCGTGACGGCAATTGCTGTTCCTTCAGGTCGTACAGCGACGTGCGAAAGAGCAGCTCGACCGTGTTGTTATGGCCTTTCGGGCTGTAAATGATTGCCTGGGCTGGAATGATAGTGTTTTCAGCGTGGAGCAGAAGCGATTGTTCCGGCGAAAGATGCCAGTCTTTCCCGAAACGTTCGTTGCAATACCGGGCGCAGAACTCCCAGAAGGACGCAAACCACGGCGTGCTGTCTCCGGGCCGCGCGCCAGGACTGGCTGAGATCAGCAGCCTTTCATGACCGCTTGCATGAATCCATGTTTCAGCAGCCGATCCCGATGAACCCGGCTCAATTCACTCGATTGAAAGACACGATGCCCGTCTTTCTGTAGTTTCCGGAGAACGCTCAGAGATGCCGCCAATTTTTCGTTCGGTGTCGCCATTTGCCCGTCCCCTTCTGGGCGAATACAAGTTTATCGCTCCGTTCACTTGCAAGCATATTGTGACGTTCGATTACAAGTAAACTACGCTGTAGGTATGCAAGTGTCTTCGGCGGACAACAGCGATTTGCTTGCTTCGTTCACATTCGGCGTTGGAAACCACCGCGCACGATGGTTGTTTCCAGCCCGATTTCCGGCAGGCCTCCAAATCTCTGCAAAGGAAGGGGTTCTCGAGTTCCACGATGCCCGACCTGCCCTGTCAGCATTTCGAAAATGTTTGCAAAATGTGCGACGGAATCGCATATTTCGCGTATTCGAGAGAATTTGGCCAACGTCGGCGCCCCCCGGCTATAGCTTAGCCTTTGCCAGCCGCGCAAAAAGCTGCCCTTGGCTGAATGGGTCTTGCGCAGATCCTCCATTGTCAAATGGAATTCATCTTCACCTCCCTGACGAACAGCCAAATCACGCAGATTCGACAGCAGTGACACAGCTCGGTCGTAATCATTTGGCTGCCGCTTCTGAATGAACGCATCCACCTGTTTCCAAACCGCTTTTTCGCGCTTTGCCAGTTGGTCCAGGAAGAGTGCTCGGTCTGCTTCTTCCTTTGCCTTCTTCCGCAAGGCCTCCGCTGCTTGCTGCGCATTCAATTTCCGCATACGCTCCTGGGCGCGGGCATGGGATGCTGCCAGAAGATCGACGACTGTACGCCGATCAACTGTTCCGTGATCTGAGACAGAGACGTTCTCATGCGCGAAGCGGCGCAGTAGTTCGATCCTCCACTGTTCATCCGTTTCTGGCAGTGCGTCTACGAGCAGACCATCCTTCTCTTTCTCAGACAGGCCTCGAATCCAAGTCGCAAGCTCCTTGCGCGACGGCGTTGCTTTCAACGGCTCCGAAGCAGAGGCGGCAACTTCGACGAGATCCTCATCGATTCCAAGAAACTCAATCAACGAATCGTACGGCGCTGACAGTTCGCGCAGGCCGGCAGGCACGGGAGGCTCTAACACTTCGTCGGAGAATTCCCCGTTTTGCACACAGAAAAGCCATCCGAGGTAGAGACAGCGAAAGTCGCCGCGAAGCAGATCAGCACGCAAAGAGATCAACGAACCCATCCAGCCTGTGCCCGCGCCTGCGCGACACTGTTCCGCGAGAAGCGTCTGGTTTTGCCTGGAGCCCGCCTTCCAGTGGTCTAAGGATGCTGTACGCTTTTGCGACCTCCGCGCCTGTGAAGGGACCTTGGAAGGAGGCATTTTTGCGTCGATTTTGGGCCATTATCAGCCCAAAATGGCCTAAAAACGGCTAAAAAGAGGCCAAAAAGGCCAATTCCAGTTACTGGTCAGTTAACTATGTAGTTTTGTATAGTGCTCATTCTTTTATGCTTACGTGATTATTATCGTAGAAAAACTGATAATTTACTCTAGGGGGGTGGGGTAAAAGACGATTTCGGCGGGTTTTTTGCCCGGAATCGACCTCGAAAAAGGTCGATTCCAGCAGTACGGTTTTGCCTCCTTCGAGTTCTGGAAGGACCGAAAGGCCCCGTCGTTTTGGCCTTTTCCAGGGGGTTGAACCCCCCTGCTCCCTCCGGAATCTCCGATCTACAACTGTGGGCCTAGAAACATCATGCGCTCATGGGGCTTAATTCTACGCAAGGGGAATCGGGATTCATCTTCTTCGTTTTCCGGGGCGAGGACAAGAGCATTCGGTCTGGAAGCAGGCGACAATAGAGAGCGGATATGTTTCAAAGGACGCCTCAATTCGATGCGGCTTTCACCATTGTGAAAGAACTGCGTGCGGCGGGCCATGAAGCCTACTTTGCCGGCGGCTGCGTGCGCGACCTGCTGTTGGGCCGTGTGCCCAAGGACTACGACGTGGCGACCTCCGCCACGCCCAATGTGGTTCTGGAGATGTTTCCGCGCACCTTCGCCGTGGGAGCGCACTTTGGCGTGGTGCTGGTGGCCACCTGCGGTGGGGCCGGCGTCGAAGATGGCGGTGCTCAGCTCACTGAGGTGGCGACCTTCCGCTCCGATGGCGTGTATTCCGATGGACGCCATCCGGACGGGGTGCGCTACACGCTGAGCGCCGAAGAGGATGTGCGGCGGCGCGATTTCACCATCAACGGGCTTCTGCTGGACGCCCTGCGGGCCGCCGACCACTTAGCCACGCCTGAGTCCCTGCGCGCTGCGGTGATTGACCACGTGGGCGGTCTGGCGGACCTGGACGCCGGCGTGGTGCGTGCGATCGGCCGGCCGGAGCAGCGCTTTGAAGAGGACCACCTGCGCATGTTGCGCGGAGTGCGATTTGCCGCGCGCCTGGGCTTCGAGCTGGAGGCGGGAACCCTGCGCGCCATCCGCTCACTGGCCGCCAGGACCGCTGTGGTGAGCCGTGAACGCGTGCGGGACGAGCTGACCAAGATGCTGACCGAGGGCCATGCGCGACGGGCCTTCGAGTTGCTGGACGAGAGCGGGCTGCTCAAGGAAGTGCTGCCGGAAGTGGCCAGGATGAAGGGCGTGGAACAGCCGCCGCAGTTCCATCCCGAGGGCGATGTGTGGACCCACACGCTGCTTCTGCTGGATCAGTTGCAGCCCGATTGCCCGCTGACCCTGGCCTGGGGCGCTCTGCTGCACGATGTGGGCAAGCCCGCCACCTTCAAGCGCGCTCCGGACCGGATCCGCTTCGACGGGCACGTGGAGGTCGGCGTTGCCATCGCTGCCGAAATCTGCCGCCGCATGCGCTTCTCCAACGAGGAGACGGGGCAGATTCTGGAGCTGATCGAGAACCATATGCGCTTCATGGACGCGCAGCGGATGAAGGCCTCGACGCTGAAGCGCTTCTTCCGCCTGGAGGGCTTTGAAGAGCACCTGGCGCTGCACCGGATGGATTGCCTGGCAGGGAGCGGCCATCTGGACAACTGGGAGTTTGTGCGCGAGCGCTATGGCGCGATGCCCGAAGAGGCTGTGCGCCCCACCCCGCTGATCAGCGGCCGTGAGCTGATTGCGGCCGGCTACCGTCCAGGGCCGGCCTTCAAGCAGATGCTCCACGCGGCCGAGGATGCGCAGTTGGAAGGAACGGTTGGGACGGTGGAAGAGGCGCTGAAGCTGGTGCGGGAAAAGTTTGGAGAGGCAGGAGTAGGGAATAGGGAGTAGGGAGTAGGAAGTAGGGAGTAGGGAGTAGGCGAAGGGTTGCGAATCACGGGGCTCAAGTCTTGGTAAACAGTACGTTTCCGGTTCTCGATCACCCAGGAACAGATCGGGCCGGAAACCTCTCCGCAAGGCTAAAGGCTAAGGGAGATCCCCTGGCTCTGCCGGGGTGGCAGTAGTAGTTTGAGATTTACGGGAGTCGCCCCCGGTTTTGTGTTTTTTCATTCTGTTTTACGAAAGAGTGCATGGAATTCGTGCGCGGAGAATGCTCCGTCCCTACGGGACTCCGGCTCTGTCATGATGTGGAACGCTTACCCCACGCTGAAGCGCGGGGCTAACCAACAATGCGCCTCCGGCGCGGGGTTCAGGCGGGGTGATCGATAGGCTTCCCTTGGCAAGGCACGAAGCCAAGCCCCTTTGAGGGGCCACAATCAGTAAAGCCTCCGGCTCTGCCGGGGGTAATCTCACTGTGGTGAATCCGAAGTTCGTTGAAGAACAACTGCAGATCCTTCAACTCCGTTTGGCGCCCACCCACCCCAGCGACGAAGACCTGTCGCCGGGGACCCCGGTCACGCGCCAAACTCCGTTCAGGATGACAATTATTTGTTATGCGAACTTTAGATTCGAGGCGCTCGCGTCAGAATGTGATACGGCGCACTGCCAAGTGTGATGGACAATGAGATAAGAAGAGTAAGAGCTTCTTGGCCTTGAAGAAGGTTTGAGCGCATTACCCAGAGCGGCTCTCCAGTTTGCAGGTCTTTTTGAGCGTCGTGAAAAGTGGCCTTTCCTGAAGGAAAAAGCCACTTGAAGCGGCGTCTTCGCCCTACGACAATTGGAAAACCGCGATCTCCCCCGGAAAGCGAGAACAGCATGAGCACAGCCACAGCTCCTGAACCCTTTGTTGACTTCCAGGCCAGTTGGGCCGAGATGGATTTGCCTGCGCACGTCCGCGAGGTGTTGGGCGCGGCTCCGCTGGTGCAGACGCCGGAGACCCGGCAGCAGTTGCTGGACTGGGCTCTGGGCCGCGCCTCGGGTGAAACCGACTGGACGCTGGGCAATCGCGACGACCACGGGGTCTATGAGGCGGTGTTTCAGGTCGCCGGCCTGGGGCGCATCACCGAGGCCGTGATTACCAAGGCGCGCAATGGCCTGGCCATCAATTTCCCCGAACCCGCCATGCGCAGGCGCGATCCGAACGCCATGGTTATCGGCGACGCACTGCCCACCGACAAGCCCACCTATGAGGAGCGTTTCGGGGAGACCTTCGACAAGACCCGCCAGGAGACGCTGGACTGGCTCAAGACGCAGGAACTTGTCGCCATGCCCTTCTATGCCGGCTCGGATGCGCTGAAGTATGGCGCGCTGTTGATTGTGCCCCGCCAGGCGGCGTTCTTTGCAGCGGCTTTGGGCGACTTGCAGGGCATGATCCCGCGCAGCCAGGTTCCAGCGGACTTCAAGATCACCGGTGGGGTGCTGTTTGTGGCGCCTCCCTTCCGGCACACCCACTTTGGCGGCAAGCAGGTGGTGGTACACGACCGCCAGGCCACGCATCAGGAAATCTTCGCCTACAACCTCTATCCGGGGCCAAGCGCCAAAAAAGGCGTCTACTCCATGCTGCTGGACAAGGGCGAACACGAGGGCTGGACGACCAACCACTGCTCCGCCGTCGCCGTGATGACGCCCTACGAGAACCAGTTGATCCTGATGCACGAGGGCGCTTCCGGCGGCGGCAAGAGCGAAATGACCGAACACATCCACCGCATGGACGATGGCCGGCTGCTGCTGGGGCGCAACGTGGTGACCCGGGAAGAGCGCACGCTGAATCTGCCCGAAGCCTGTCACCTGCGGCCGATTGCCGACGACATGGCCTGCGCCCATCCCAGGATTCAGGGCAACAGCAAGCGGCTTACCATCGCCGACGCCGAGAACGGCTGGTTTGTGCGCGTGGATCACATCCACAGCTACGGCACCGCGCCGAATCTGGAGCGGCTGTGCATCGATCCGCCGGAGCCGCTGGTCTTCCTGAACCACTACATTGTTCCGGGCGGAACCTGCCTGACCTGGGAACACGTGGAGGATGCGCCGGGCAAGCCCTGCCCCAATCCCCGCGTGATTTTGCCCCGCCGGATGATCGAAGACGTTTTGGACGGCCCGCAGCGGATCGATGTAAGGAGCTTTGGGGTACGCTGCCCTCCCACGCACAAGGACAGCCAGCTCTACGGCATTCTGGCCATGATTCACGTGCTGAGCCCGGCCCTGGCCTGGCTTTGGCGGCTGGTGGCCCCGCGCGGCCACGCTAACCCCAGCATTCAGGCTTCAAAGAGCAAGGAGATGCAGTCGGAGGGCGTGGGCTCCTACTGGGCCTTTGCCACCGGCCGCCGTGTGGACCAGGCCAACCTGCTGCTGCAGCAGGTTTTGAACACGCCCGACACCCGCTACGTGCTGATTCCCAACCAGCACATCGGAGCCTGGAAGGTGGGCTTCATGTCGGAGTGGATTGCCCGCGAGTACCTGGCCCGCCGCGGCAGCGCCAAGTTTGCCCGCGATCAGGTGGGCGAGGCGATCTGTCCGCTGCTCGGCTACATACCCAACCAACTGCGCATTGAGGGCTCGATGATTCCGCGGGTCTTCCTGAATGTGGAAGAGCAGCTGCAGGGCGGCATGGACGTCTACCAGGAAGGCGCGCGCCAGTGGCGCGAGTTCTTTGCCAAGGAGCTGAAGCAGTTCCTGGTCCCCGACCTTGACCCGCTCGGCAAGAGGATTATCGAGGCCTGCCTGGACAACGCGCACCAGGAAGACTACCGCAAGCTGATTCCCCATCCCATGTTCAGGGATGAAGGGCTCTAAAAGGCAGGGAGTAGGGAGTAGGGAGTAGTCGCGCCTCCTGGCTGTTTCGGTGAACTGTATTCTGAACGGGAGCCATGACTTCTGCGCCGCGCCAATTCGATGTGGTTGTTCTCGGCGCGGGCGCGGCGGGCCTGATGTGCGCGGCGGTGGCCGGCCAGCGCGGACGGCGTGTGGCACTTCTCGAACACAACGGCCAGCCGGGGCGCAAAATCCTCATCTCCGGCGGCGGACGCTGCAATTTCACGAATCTCGACTGCGGGCCGGCCAATTTCCTCTCTGAAAATCCCCATTTCGCCAAGTCGGCGCTGGCTTTGTACCAGCCGCGCCATTTTCTCGAACTGATCGAGCGCTACGGCATCGCCTGGCACGAGAAGACTCTGGGACAACTCTTCTGTGACGGCTCGGCGCGGGCGATTCTGGATATGTTGCTGGCCGAGTGCGAAGCGGGCGGTGTCCAGCTGGTGCTGAATGCGGCCGGGATTCAGGTTGAGCGGCTCACGGGCGGCGGCTTCAGCGTGGCCTCGTCGCTGGGCGAGTTTCAGGCCGGGGCGTTGGTGGTAGCGAGCGGCGGTCTCTCGATACCGAAGCTGGGCGCGACCGGGCTGGGCTATGACCTGGCGCGGCAATTTGGGCTGGGAGTGGTCGAACCCAGGCCGGCGCTGGTTCCGCTGGTCCTGGGCGGCGATGAGGCCGGATGGACGGCGTTGACCGGCGTGGCGGCGGAGGTCGAGGCGCAGGCGGGCCGGGCCAGATTCAGGGAGAAAATGCTGGTGACGCATCGCGGCCTGAGCGGGCCGGCGGTGTTGCAAGCCTCGTCCTATTGGCGGCCGGGTGAGCCTCTGTGGGTGGATTTTGCTCCAGGATTGGCTGGCGGGGCAGGCCTTCTGGAGGCTTTGCGGGAGCCGCGGGCGCGGCGGGATCTGCCGGCGCTGAAGCAGGCGTTGCGGGCGGTTCTGCCGCAGCGGCTGGCCAGCCACTTGGCCGAGGTTGGCGCGCCGAAGGGCTGGTCCAACGCAGATCTGGAGGCTTGCGAACGGGATTTGCGCCGGTGGGCTTTTCATCCTGTGGGAACCGAGGGCTTCGAGAAGGCCGAGGTGACGGCGGGCGGCGTGGATACCAACGCCTTGCAGGCCCGCACCATGGAGGCGCGCAATGTGCCGGGGCTGTTCTTCATTGGCGAAGTGGTGGACGTGACCGGCTGGCTGGGCGGCTTCAACTTCCAGTGGGCGTGGGCCTCGGGCGTGGCAGCGGGGAAGGCGGTTTAGAGTTTTTGCGTGCGCTGCACGGTGCGGACACCGCCGACACGGCGCAGGCCAAGGACCATGCGGTTGAGATGGCGCAGGTCTTCCGCTTCGACGACAAACTCGATGACGGCTTCGCCGTTCGGGTCCTGGCGGATATCCACACCGCGGATGTTGGTGTTGTCGTCGGAGATGACGGCGGTCAACTCCTTCAACATGCCGGTGCGGTCGTCGCAGAAGACGGTGATCTTGACGGGGTAGCGCTGCGGGCGGCCGGCGGACTGGTCGCCCACACGGGACCACTCGACACCGATGCGGCGGTCGCTTTCGTAAAGAAGGTTCTGGACGTTGGGACAACTGCGCGCATGAACCGCGACGCCTTTGCCGCGGGTGACGTATCCGACGATCTCTTCGCCGCGGATGGGGTTGCAACATCGCGCGCGATAGACGAGCAGGTCGTTCTGGCCTTCCACCTGGAGCGAGTCGGAGCCGGTGAGGTGGAGCTTGCGCACCGCATCGGACATGGCCGACTCGACGGAGGCAGGAGGCTTGATCTCGACGGGTTCCGGTTCGCCATGGGTGGCGTAGCCGGGGACCAGCTTATTGAGAATCTGGTGCGCGGAGTGCTTTCCCTGACCCAGAGTTGCCAGCAAATCGGCTGAGGTGGCCATGCCGAATTCGTTGGCGATGCGGCCCAGATCCTGGTCAACAATCTGGCTGAGCGGCACCTTGAACTTGCGGGCTTCGCGGTCGAGGAGTTTGCGGCCGATTTCGACGGCGCGGCGGCGCTGGTCCTCGTTGAGCCAGTGTTTGATCTTGTTGCGGGCGCGAGGACTCTTGACGAAGGTGAGCCAGTCGCGGCTGGGCTTGTGGTCCTTCTGGGTGACGATTTCGACGATGTCGCCGGTGCGGAGCTTGGTGCGCAGGGGCACCATGCGGCCGTTGACCTTGGCGCCGACGCAGGTGTGGCCGACCTCAGTGTGCACGGTGTAGGCAAAGTCGACGGGGGTGCCGTCGGCCGGGACCACGACAACTTTCCCCTTGGGCGTGAAGGTGTAGACCTCGTCGGGATAGAGATCCATCTTCAGGCTGGAGAGGAACTCGTTGGGGTCGGTCATCTCCTTTTGCCACTCGACGAGCTGGCGAATCCAGTTGAGGCGCTCCTCGTCGCGGGAATTGACCACGCCATCGCCGGCCTTGTACTTCCAGTGGGCGGCGATGCCCTCCTCGGCGATGCGGTGCATCTCCTCGGTGCGAATCTGGACCTCGAACTGGTGGCCGCCCTCGCCGATCACGGTGGTGTGCAGGGACTGGTAGTGGTTGGCGCGGGGGATCGCGATGAAGTCCTTGATGCGGCCAGGTACGGGGCGCCAAAGGGTGTGGATGAGGCCGAAGACCGCGTAGCAGGCGGCTACGTCCTGGGTGATGACGCGGATGGCCAGCAGATCGTAGACCTGGTCGAAGGAGACTTTGGAGCGCTCGATCTTCTGAAAGATGGAGTAGAGCCGCTTGATGCGCCACTCGACGCGGGCTTCGATGTTGTTTTCGCGCAGTTGATCGATCAGGGTGTCTTCCACGCCGCGCAGGAACTGCTCGCCCTCAATGCGGCGCGCCTCGACCGCCGCGGAGACTTTTTCATAGCTGACCGGATCGGTGTAGCGGAAGGCCAGGTCTTCGAGTTCGCCGCGCACCTTGCCCATACCCAGGCGGTGGGCAAGAGGAGCGTAGATGTCCTGGGTCTCGCGGGCGATGGCCTCCTGGCGATCCGGCTTGAGGTGCTCGAGGGTGCGCATGTTGTGCAGGCGGTCAGCCAGCTTGATGAGTACAACGCGCACGTCCGAGACCATGGCCAGCAGCATCTTGCGCACGTTTTCGGCCTGGCGGTCCTCGCGATTGGCAAACTCGATCTTGTCGATTTTGGTGACGCCCTCGACGATGTGGGCCACCTGGTCGCCGAAGATGGCGGCAATTTCTTCATTGGTTGCAGGGGTGTCTTCGACCGAGTCGTGCAGCAGGCCGGCGGAGATGGCCGTCGGGTCCATCTTCATCTCGGCCAGAACTTCGGCAACTTCGAGGGGGTGGGTGATATAGGGCTCGCCGGAGGCGCGCATCTGTCCGCGATGATGCTGGACGCAGAATTCCCAGGCCTTGCGGATAAGGGCGATGTCGTCGCTCGGACGGTTTGCTTTGACCTGGCGGAGAAGACTCTCAAAACGCTGGTCGATGGCGCTCTGGTCGACAGCGCGCACTTGAGGCTTTTGCTCTCCCGAAGGAGTCGAGGGAACGCTGGAAACCTCTGCGGGAGTGGTCTGCCGAACCGTCGCCATAGTTCATTATAGGCCGCAAGCGTTAGAGCATTTTGCAGGATGGTGCAGAAGGAGAGATATTCGCTCTGGGGGTGAAGAGGGTGCGGGTGTGAGGGTGCGGTTGTGAGGGTGGCGACGGCTGCATTTGCACCTTGTGGCAATCCAGCGGAAAATGGTTTGCCATGGGATGGCTGGGGCGAATGTGGATGGGCCTGGAAGAGCACGCGCTGAGCGGGCTGGCGGCGACGGCGCGACGGCGGGGCAGTGAGCGGAGCCTGGCCGGCCACCTGGCCACCGGCATCGACGGCGAACGAGCGGCGCTCTTCTACCTGCGGCGCAAGGGCTACCTGGTGGTGGCGCGGCGGTGGTCGTCGAGCGACCTGCCCGGCGACATCGATCTTATTGCCTGGCAAGGGCCGATGCTGTGCTTTGTCGAGGTGAAGACGCGCACCGCTCACGACCTCTCTGCCGCAGAGGTTGCCGTCGACGCGCATAAGCGCCACACCCTACGCAGGCTGGCGCGCCGCTACGTGCGCCAGTTGCCTCTGCCGATCGCCCCTTCCGTGCGCTTCGACATACTGAGCGTCTATCTTGTGCCGGGAGAGAAGAAGGAGTTTGTGCACTTCGAAAGCGCCTTTGGGTGGAGCGAGCGGCGGGAGCGGGAGTGGTAGGACGCGCTTTGTTGGCAGCGTGGGTGGAACGGAAACGAGGGTTCAGTCTCTAAATTCCTTTGTAAAATGATCAAAAGAACAAAAGCAGATTCTTCGCTCACCACCCCCGAACTGGAAAGCGTTCGGGGCCCCGTTCACTCAGAATGACAGTTTCAGTTTTGACCTAAATTTCTGAGACAGGACACGAGGGAAAGAATTTGGGCTGAGGAGCGCGGTCAGCCTTGCGCGTCTGTAAACTCTTCGTGCCAGGCCATCTGAATCGCCTCAAGGCGCGACTCGTTGGACTTGGCCGGGTCGCCGGCGAAGCCCTCCAGCTCTGTCACGTAGCGAAGCAGGTCGGTGAAGCGCACCGTCAAGGGGTCAAGGCCGGGAAACTTCTCAGCCAACTGAATGCCGATCTCTTCGGCGTCTGTCCACAGAATTTCGCGCGGCATCTCGGTGCTCCTTACTTTCCTTCGGCCATGGCCAGAGGCTTGCCTTCGGCGACGTAGTTGCGGTTCCACTTGGGAATCTCGACCACGTAGTCGCCGGGGCGCGTGATGACGGCCTGGCAGCCCAGGCGCGAGTTCAATTGCTGATCGGCGGCCATATCGAGGCGGTCCAGTTCGTCGTCGTCGGCTGGAGTGAGGCCGCTCTCGCCCGCCTTGGTGAGCACGTGGCAGGTAGAGCAGGCGCAGACGCCTCCGCAGGCATGGTCCAGGAAAATGTCGTAATTCTCCGCCACGTCGAGGAACGACATCGGCTTGCCGTGATGCTGATAGGGCAAGGTGCCGAACTCGAACTCGACCGTTTTGCCTTCGGGCATGAAGGTGACGCGCACGAGCTTTTCGGCGGGAATGTTTTTCTCAGTTGCTTCACTCATAGGTCCAGACTCCTCGCACCGACTTGCTGACTCGCTGACTTGCTGACTCGCTGATTTGCTGACCTGCTGACTTGCTTCACTTGAACTCCGCCGGCGCCATGGCATGGGGAGCGGTGACTGCCTCGCCCAGTTCCTCGCCGGCCGTGTCCATGGTCTTGCCGCGCAAAGCAGTAGAGACGGCGGCTTCCATCATCAATTCGGCAAAGCGCCGCGTGGCCTGATCGAGCGCCAAAGTAGCCGCGCGAATCAATGCGGAATCCTCGCCCAGCTTGACGGCGCTGAGATGGTCGCGGGCCGCGGCAACGGCCGCCTGTTCTTCGCCGGTCAACTGCTTCCATGCCGGGCTTTGCGGCGCACGCTCGACCGCGGTGAGAATGGTCTCCGCCTCATTGCGAGCCTCGATCAGGAGGCGCTTGGCAAAGTCATCCTCGGCGTGATCGAAGGACTCGAGAATCATGCTCTCGACTTGCTCGTCGGTGAGGCCGTAGGTCGGCTTGACCTCAATCTGCGCGGCTTTTCCGCTGCGCTGCTCGAGCGCCGTGACGTGCAAGATGCCGTCGGCGTCGATGAGGAAGCGGACCTCGATGCGCGGCAGGCCCGCGGACATGGGAGGAATGCCTTTCAGGTCAAAACGCGCCAGGGAGCGGCAGTCGGCGGCCAGTTCGCGCTCGCCCTGCACCACGTGAATGGCGACGTTGGCCTGGCCGTCGACGCCGGTGGTGAAGAACTCGGTGGCCGAGGCGGGAATGGTGGAGTTGCGCTGAATGATGCGCGCCACGGTGCCTCCCAAGGCCTCGATGCCCAGCGAGAGCGGGGTCACGTCCAGCAGCAGCAGCTCATCGGTGCTCTTGGACGAGCCGGCCAGAATGGCGGCCTGCACCGCCGCACCCAGCGCCACCACTTCGTCGGGATTCAGCTCCGTGTGCGGCTTTTTGCCACGGGCCGCAAGATGAAAGAGATCGTCCACCAGTTGGCGCACGGCGGGAATCCGCGTGGATCCGCCCACCAGCACCACTTCGTCAATTTCTTCCGGCGTAATGCCGGCGTCGGCCATGGCTCGCTTGCAAGGGCCGGCGGTGCGTTCGAGTACCGGCTCGATCAACTGCTCGAAGACTTCGCGGGGAATCTCGCGCTGGTAGCGGTCGCCGTTGGGCAGCTCGATATCGAAGTGCGCGATCGCTTCAGTGGAGAGCTTGATCTTGACTTCAATGACGGCCTTGCGCACGGCTTGCACCGCACTGGGGTGTGCGCGCATATCGACGCCATGCTCGGCATGGATTTCGTCGAGGGCAATGGCCATGAGCAGATTGTCGATGTCGTCGCCGCCCAGGTGAGTATCGCCGTTGGTGGACTGCACCTCGAAGATGCCGTCGCGCAGCTTGAGAATGGAAATGTCGAAGGTGCCACCGCCCAAGTCGTAGACCGCGATGGTCCCGACATTGGAGCGGTCCAGGCCATAGGCCAGCGCGGCCGCGGTGGGCTCATTGACGAGCCGCAGCACATCGAGCCCGGCCATGCGTCCGGCATCCTTGGTGGCCTGCCGCTGCGCGTCGTTGAAGTAGGCGGGCACGGTAATGACGGCCTGGGTGACCGGCGCGCCAAAGAAGCGCTCGGCATTGCGCTTGAGCTGGCGCAGCACATAGGCCGAAATCTCCGGCGCCGTGAAGCGCAGTTCGCCCAACTGAATGCGTGGAACCTCGCCGGCTTCCACGTCCCCGGCCAGATGGAAGGGAAACAGCTTGAGCTCGGACTGAATCTCTTCAAGCCCGCGGCCCATCAGGCGTTTCACGGAATAAATGACACGCTCGGGCGTCTCGATGAGCGCCTTGCGCGCGCTGTTGCCCACGGTGACCGTGGGGCGGCCACCTGCGGCCGGAACAGGGTCCAACGCCACCACCGAAGGCACCAGGTTGGAGCCGTCCACACCGGGAATCACCACCGGCGCGTCGCCTTCCATATAAGCCACCAGGGAATTCGTTGTCCCCAGGTCGATTCCTACTACGCGTCCATCCGCCATGTCGTTTGATCAAGCTCCCAGGATTTCGGTCACGTCACGAACCAGATTGCTGAGGTAGCGCCGCCGGTCGATCATCGCCACCATTCTTTTTTCAGATGCACCGCGCGCGGCCTCGTCGCCCTCGTCCCACAGTTTCCACTCGATGCGCAGGTCGCGGTCCACCGCTTCGACCAAGCCATCGAATTTCTTCTTGGCTTCGGTGAGACTGGCTTCAAGCACAGGGTCCGACTCGCCCATGTTGCGAGCCATGCGCATCTCTTCAAGCTGCAGATTCAGATCGAAGACCTCTTCCAGCAGGTCGGCGGGAACGCGGGAGGGATCCTTGCGGCCCTTGCCGCTGAATTCCTCGCCAATCTCCGCGCCTTCCAGCTTCAACAGGTACTCGGTGCGGCGCAGAGGATCTTTCAAGGTGCGATAGGCGTCGTTGAGCAGAGCCGTGTCGGCCAGACTCCACTGCTTTTCAATGTCTTCAGCACGGGCAAAACGGTCGGGGTGCAGCCTGCGACTCAGACGGTGGAACTCGCGCTCCAGGGCAGGCAAATCCAGATTGAGCCTGGGCTCCAGACTGAAGACGGAAAAATAATCGCCTCCAGGCGGCGGCTGAATCTTGCTGCAGTGCGGACAGAAAAGCGTGGAGTCATTATGGCCGATGGAACAAGACCAACAGGCGATCGGTACCGCGGAATCGAGGACCTTGAACATAGTTGAACTCTTGCGATTTGCTCAAAAAGCGAACCTTGAAGGGGACGGAATTCAGCCCGTCCGTGAACAAAAAATCTCGACTCGCGGCTCCAGCCGCAGGGGCTAAAGCCCTCGTTATTTCTTCAGCTACTTGCGGCACGACTCAAGTCGTGCCCTGACACAAAACGCCAGCCATGAGGGATTTTCCGCAGCCTACGACGAGAAAGAGGAACCGCAGCCGCAGGAGCGCGTCGAGTTGGGATTGATGAAATTGAATCCCTGCCGCATCAGGGTCTCTTCGTAGTCCAGAGTCATGCCGTGCAGATAGAGGAACGACTTGGGATCGACAAAGACGCGCACGCCGTCGAACTCGTAGATACGGTCGCGCTCGCGGGGATGCGTATCGAACTTGATGGAGTAGGAAAGCCCCGAACAACCGCCGCCCATCACTCCCAGGCGCAGCCCACCCTCTTGGGGCGAAATGCCTTCCTTGACCATCGCTACGCGAATGCGCTTTACGGCCCGCTCCGTGACCTGCAAGCCCTGTACGGGAGCCGCTGGTGCGGGTGCTTGCGGCGGGGCCGCAAAGGGCGCTTGCGAAGGCTTGGTTTCGATCGTCACCATGTTCGACATGATTGCTTGCTCCATGAATCTGTTGCGCGCCTTGAAAGGGTGCTGGGTATAGCCGCACCCTTTCAAAACATCGCGAAAACTTACTTACTTTGCTACTGCCGCGGCTTCCACAGATTCCGCGGCACCGTTCTTTTTCTTCCAGTCGCCGATCGCGGCGCGAATCGCGTCCTCGGCCAGCACCGAACAGTGAATCTTCACCGGAGGAAGCGACAGCTCCTTCACGATGTCGGTGTTCTTGATGGCCAGGGCGTCGTCCACGGTGCGGCCCTTGATCCACTCAGTGGCCAGCGACGAGCTGGCAATTGCGGAGCCGCAGCCGAAGGTCTTGAACTTGGCTTCTTCGATAACCTGCGTCTCGGGGTTCACGCGAATCTGCAGCCGCATCACGTCGCCACACTCCGGCGCGCCTACCAGACCGGTGCCGACTTCCGTCGAGCTCTTGTCCAGTTGGCCCACGTTGCGGGGGTTGTTGTAGTGGTCGATTACCTTGTCGCTGTATGCCATTGTTCGAATCCTTCTGCGGGGGGAAGCCGCGGTATTTGTTGTTGGATTCGGCAACCGTGCCCGCCGAGTCAAAAAACTTGCGATCGCTCACGCCCGGGGGACGATTATCCCTAGTGCGCGGCCCACTGAATCTTGGTCAGGTCGATGCCTTCCTGCACCATCTCGTAAAGCGGCGAAAGCTGACGCAGCTTCTTCACCACGTCGATGACCTTGGCGGCCACATAGTCCACTTCGGCCTGAGTGTTGAAGCGGCCCAAGCCGAATCGAATCGAACTGTGCGCCACATCGTCGCCGAGCCCAAGCGCCTTCAATACATACGATGGTTCCAGCGTTGCCGAGGTGCAAGCCGAACCGCTTGAAACCGCCACGTCGTTGATGCCCATCAGCAGCGATTCGCCTTCGACGTACACAAAACTCATGTTCAGGTTGCCCGGCAATCTGTGTTCCATGGAGCCGTTGATGTGGACGTAGTCGAGCTCCGCTTCGAGCTTGTCCTTCAGCCGGTCACGCAATCCGCGCAGATAGGCCGCTTCGCTGTCCATCTCCGCCAGGGCTAGTTCGCAGGCCTTGCCCAGGCCCACAATGCCGGGTACATTCAAGGTGCCGGACCTCATGCCGCGCTCGTGGCCGCCGCCGTCGATCTGCGCGGCAATCTGGACCCGCGGATTGCGCCGGCGCACGTAGAGCGCGCCCACGCCCTTGGGCCCGTAAATCTTGTGTCCGGAGATCGACAGCACGTCAAGGTTGTCGTCGATCACGTTGACCGGAACCTTGCCCACGGACTGCACCGCATCGGTATGGAAGAGGATGCCCTTTTGATGACAGAGCTTGCCGATCTCGCGGATGGGCTGCAGGACGCCGATTTCGTTGTTGGCCGCCATGATCGAAACCAGGATGGTCTTGTCGTCCATGGCCCGCTCGAGGTCGTCCAAGTCGATGATGCCGTCGGCTTTCACCGGCAGATAGGTGACGCGATAGCCGTGCTTTTCCAGCCGCTTGCAGGTGTCCAGAACCGCCTTGTGTTCGGTCACCTGGGTGATGATGTGGTTGCCGTGCTCGTGATACATCTCGGCGATGCCCTTGATAGCCAGGTTGTCGCTCTCGGTGGCGCCGGAGGTGAAGATGATCTCCTTGGAGGTGGCGCCGATCAGCTGCGCAATCTGCTCGCGCGCCGCCTCCACGGCCCGCTCAGCCTCCCATCCAAAGGAGTGGTTGCGGCTGGCCGCGTTGCCAAATTTGTTGGTGAGGTAGGGCATCATCGCTTCCAGCACCCGGGGATCCAATTGGGTGGTCGCGTGATTATCCATATAAATCGGAAGGTGTACGCCTTCTGGAACTTTTACTTCGCTGACAACTGTGCTCATCTTTGTCTCCATCCTCGTCGCTTGCTCTTCGCGCCCTGCCTTGTTCAGCCCGGCCCGAAGGGGGGAAAGCTCTTGTTACTGCGCCAATAAAACCAACTTGGCGGCATCCTGTGCTCGCGCGGCGGGTTGTTCGTGCTCCGCCAGATCCTGAATGCTGATGCTCTTCAAAACGCCGGCAATGGTCTCGTTCACCCGCGCCAATGGCTCCTTGATGGTGCAGCTCGGGGTCAGCTCGCAGCCCATCTTGCCCTTAGTGCAAGAAGTAATGAAGAACGGCCCATCGATGGCCAGAATCACCTCGAAGGCCGAAATCTCTCGCGCTTCCCTGGCCAGCGCGTAGCCGCCGTTCATGCCGGCGTGCGAGCGCAAAAGCCCTGACTTGGTCAGTTGCTGCAAAATCTTGGCCAGCAATTGTGCGGGAATTCCATAGGCGTCCGCCACATCCTTGGCACTCAGCGCTGGCGTCTCCGGGTGCTCGGCCAGGTACTTCAGCGCCATCAGCCCGTAATCCGCTTTTTTGGTCAACTTGAGCATTGAATATCCGACTTCTTCAGTCCGCATTCAGTATAGGACCGTTTCTGTCGGAATTACAAGTCCCAGCCTGGAATTGTTTTGGAGTGACCGGAAATTTTCGGGCACGAACCAAAAGATTCAACAAATATCGCTCCCAAATTGGACAAAATGCCGATAAAATCTGGAGGAAAGAGTACTTTAATCCACCGATTACTGCGAGCAATGGCAACCGTTTGCAAACACCCCAGGGTACGCATCGTCTCCCGGCATGAAGACAGCGAGTTTGTCGAGTGCCTGGATTGTGGCGAGGTCTTTGACTCTGATGAGTTCCGCGACATGGAGATCGAAGAAAACGTCGAAATAGAACCCAGCTTGGAAGACTCATGAAGACCAGCGCTGGTCTTGGAATCTGTCCACAAATCGAGCGTCTCAGAGTTCTTGCGGATTGCAGAGAATTTCCCTGCTTGGATGCACACTAATGAGTGGCAGAGCTATGGGCCACGCGAGAGTAAGTGCTTGGCCGTCCCGTAACTCCTTTTGTTGGACTATTTTGCGCGTAAGTCGTTTGCTGAGAGGATTTTGCAGCGCACGCCACGGCCTAACTCTAAGCAGCATAGGATCTTACGCCCAAAATAGGGGTGGGGGTATCCTGCGTCCGTACGCCCCTGTTTGCCTCTTGCGCGACACGCCGGAAGCCGCCCCCTTGCAAAATCGCTAGAGCAAAACCAGGGATGATGTATCCCGGAACCATGCATTCAAGTCGACGCGACCAACAGGGAGCGGCGACCTTCAACAAAGCAAATCAGGATACAGGTTCCCTGGTTTTGCTCTAGTTTATGAACAGACTCTTAGAGCAAAGCCACAGTAGCTGTATCCCGGTATCCGCAGAAACGGAACCAAGCAGAGGCGTTGTATGGAGTGATGGTTTTGAGAGCCTCGGTGATGGCATGGTCCAAGGCTTCGGCGGTACG
>Ga0255353_1000236_pt1 | contig 36059 bp, 33 predicted proteins | sample HBST25metaG_FD_189941 | JGI IMG/M metagenome (GOLD analysis project Ga0255353, IMG submission 189941) | Peat soil microbial communities from Stordalen Mire, Sweden - H.B.S.T25 | ecosystem: Environmental > Terrestrial > Soil > Wetlands > Peat | place: Sweden: Norrbotten County, Stordalen Mire...
CCCTCACCGCCGCCGCCGCCGCCATCCCCAACACCGGCGCCGCTGGCACCATTACCATCACCGATAGCACCTCAGGCAAATCACTCACCGTCACTCAAGGCGCCACGGCTACTGCCGCCACGTCTTCGAATAACAAGGCTTACACCGCAACGGCCACGACGGCTGCCGACCTGAACTCTCAGATCACCGCCGTGTTTGGAGGCAGCGTAACGGGGGCGATCGTTCCAGTTGTTGCTGGAACCAGCAGTGCAGAGCAGATTACTGTTGCTTCAGGTGACAACGTCTCGATTACGAGCACCGATTCTGCTGTGGTCGGAACAACAACGAGTTCGGTTGCCGTTACCTCCAGTAACAATGTCAACAGTGTTTACATTGGAGACGGCACGACCACGGGCACTGCGAACACCACGATCAACACCTCGATCAACTCGCTTTCTGCCGGAACCTTGAATCTTTCCTCGACGGACCTGTCCAACTCGACCGACGCAGCGGCTGCCCTGACGGCGATCACTGCCGCCATCACGCAGGTTTCTGCACAGCGCGGCGTCATCGGTGCTTCGGTCAACCGTCTTACAGCGGCCAGCGGCGACATGAGCAACGAAGTCACGAACCTTCAGAGCGCATCGAACAGCATCCAGAATGCCGACATCGGCAAGACGGTTGCCAACATGACCCAGTACAACGTCCTCCAGTCCACCGGCATGGCCGCCCTGCAGCAGTCCAACCAGGCTCAGCAGGCTGTCTTGAAGCTCGTCCAGTAAGTTAACGTAGTTCTTAACGCACCAGGGAGGTAGCGCACTACAAGGCGCCACCTCCGCTTCATTCCCGATGATCCATACTTTGAGTGAACTCTCGACCTGTTCGCGGCCAACTCTCATGCTCCCGGTTGTCTGACCTGGACCCAATGGGTGGGCGTGTGCACGGTCGCGCTTTCCCGGAATGTAGGTAGAAGCTATGAGTAGTACTTCTTCAGTCAACTCGCTTTTATCGTCAACATCTTCGGCGAACTCAGCGATTGATATCAGCAGCATTTTGGCCGCAAGCACGGGCTCGAGCTCGTCTGGTATCGACGTTACTTCAGCAGTTGCGGCGGCCATCTATGCCGACCGCGCGTCAGAGCGGGCATGGCAGGCCGACCAGACAACGCTGACCAGCCAGACAACCGCATTGACTGCGATTCAGACGGCGACTCAGGCCATCGCAACAGATATGGAATCGCTCAATACTTTTACCGGCCCATTTTCTGCAAGGGCGGTTACCTCTTCCAACAGCGCATACCTTACCGCAACGGCTGTGGCGGGGACGGTTGCTGGAAGCCATAGCGTGGTGGTCAACAATCTGGCGACAACGGGATCGTGGTATTCAGACCTGGAAGCCAGCTCGACCACTGCTTTGCCGCCTTCCGCGCTTACCATCACGACCACGTCCGGACAGGCGGCGACAATCACCATCGGGGCCGGCGTCAATACGCTGGCCGAGCTCGCCACTGCGATCAGCGACGCCACAAGTACCACAAGTTACGGCTCCTCGCTGACGAACGTGGCCACATCGACATCTCTGACCGCGGGTTCTGTGACCACCATCCAGGACACCGGCACTGGCAAGACATTTACCTATACGGCAGCTTCCGGAGACACAGTCGCCACTCTGAATGCGGCAATTGCGACCGCAGTGACCGCCGGCACTCTCTCTGCGAATGTCAAAGGGGCCGTCAGTGGCGGCCAGGAAGTGATCTCGGAAGGCTCAGCCGGTGCGGGCATTACGGTCTCTACCAACGAAACCGCGCTGGGCACAATGAGCGCGACCTCTCTTGGTCTGACTGCGACGGTTGTGAGCGACTCGACCGGTTCCAGGCTCGCGATCATCTCGAATACCGCCGGAGCAGCCGGCGGCTTTTCGATCACCTCTCAGAATTACACCGGGACGTCGTGGACATCTCCCGATATTCCGACCGGTTCCACGCTTGGTGCCAACAGCCTTACCTTGAAGAGCGCCGCAGGCACCGTAACGGTTAACACCACCTCTGGCGAAACCTATGCGCAACTTGCGACGGCCATCAATAGCGCGGCGATTGTAACAAGCTACACCGGGGCGAAGACGGGCCTGACCGCCTCATCGTTTCTGACTGAGGGCTCCGTCACCACGATCCAGGACACCTCCACCGGCAAGACATTCACCTATACGGCGGCGTCGGGAGATACCGTCGATACGCTGAACAGCGCAATTGCAGCCGCAGTGACGGACGGCACGCTCTCTGCCAATGTTGCTGGCGCCGTTACCGGCGGCAAAGAAATCATCTCAGAAGGTCTGAGCGATAAGGGTGTCACTGTCACGACCAATGATGCCGTGCTGGGCGCAATGAGCGCCACCGCTGGCGCATCCACCCCGCTTGGTTTAGTCGCGTCCGCGGGCAGCGATGCAAACGGCACAAACCTCATGATTACGGGCAGTTCAGCGTTCACCATCAATGAACCGGCATTCGGGTTTACGCAAGCCACTGTGGCAGCGGACGCGTCCCTGACCGTGGACGGCGTTCCCCACCAAAGCGCGAGCAATATTGTTACTGGAGCAATTTCTGGCGTAACACTGGACTTGTTGGGCGCCACTGCGGGAAGCCCGATCACCCTGACCGTCGCCTCCGATACGACGCAGTTGTCAACGGCCATCAACCAGTTCGTCACGGATTACAACACCGCCCTGGGGCTGGTGAACAAACAGTTCAGTATGGACAGCACCACAGGCGCCCAGGGAGTTCTCGCATCTGACCCGACCCTCCGCAGCTTGCAAAATGCGCTTGAGCAGGCAGTCAGCTATGTCAATACCCCTGCGACGGGAACCACGACGGTGTCAACCCTCACCGACCTGGGCATTACGGTTGGCAACGACGGTATTCTCACAGTCGATTCTTCCGCTCTAAGTGCCGCCTTGACCAACAACGCTTCCGACGTTCAAAACTTCTTCGAAGGGGCCTCGCTGAACGGGTTTTCCAACTCGATGTACAGCGCCCTGAATTCCTTCACCAATGCAGGGAACGGCGCCTTCAAAGTAGACCTGAGCAGCATTGCCGCAGAGAACACGGATCTCACCTCGCAAATCAACGATTACGAGAGCGGCTACATTGCGAGCCAAACAACACTTCTTACTGCTGAATACAGTTCGGCAGAAGTCGCCTTGGAGCAATTGCCCCAAGAGATGGCACAACTAAACTCTGAGTTAGGCTTTACCTCAAAGAGCAGCTAGAAACGAGTGATGACGATGACCACAGAACTTTCTTATCGCAAAACAGCTATCGCAGGCGCCAGTCCCATCGGCCTGATGATCGTGTTGCTTGACACCATAGTTGGCGATTTTCGCCGAGCATCTGCCGCACTGCGCAGGAACGATATTGAAGCCCGATGCAAAGAATTGAATCACGCCGCCCTGGTGATCGGCCAACTGGAGAGCTGGATCGATATGAAGAACGGCGGGGAGTCGGCACAGACTTTGTCTCGCTTCTATGCGTATTTACGCGCAAAAATGATGGAAGCATCGGTGAAAATGTCTGCCGCAGTGCTCGACGACCAGATCGACGTGATTCTGCACGTGCGGAGCGTGTGGCAGCAGTTTGACTCAGTCCCGTCGCAGGCGCAGGAAAGGCAAATCGGCGCCCAAGCAGAACACGCGAACGGTCGTTATGCGTCGACTCCAGGAGAGATGGCTGAGAGAGTTTCATTCTCACAGTCCGCCTGACACTTGGATCAACGAGTCGGATTCCGAGGACTTTTCGTCGCGCAGTACCGGGTAATTCCCTGTATGGATGCCGACGATTGTTGGTAAGTTGCTACCCAACAGCGAAAGCCGGAAGGGTATGAGTCGTACCAGTGTTGGTTTTTGGGCGGATAGGCGAGGAAGCGATGAAGGCGCTGGTGGTGGAGAAATCGAGCACAATGAGGTCTGTCCTGCGGCGCATGCTATCGATGCGGGGGTTTGAGGTTGCAGAAGCAGAGAGTGGAAGTTCTGCCTGGGGCGCTTTGCTTGGCCTGGGTACAGCCGATATTGTCTTGGTAAACTGGTCGCCGAACGACAGGGATAGTCTCGAGTTTATAAGCAAATTACGAGATGAAGCGGCCAACGTTAGAATGGTTATCATGTTGGCGCCGCCCGAGACAGGAGTGCGCGACCTTCACAGCGCTCTCGTTGCTGGTGCAGATGATTACCTGACTACTCCATTTACATCCTTGCAACTGGATGAGAAGCTGACGCAGGCGGGGCTTATTTGTCAGCAGGGAAGTTATTGTGACTGGCGAGGTCTTCCTTGCCAACAATAACGCCATCATTGGAGTGCAGATCATTGGCAGAAAACGCACTGGTGGAGAATACGACCAGAGTCGTTATCAGCTAATACCAGAGGAGTGTACCAATGATCACCCGCGAGATCTACTTGTTTGCCGAGGACCGCCCCTATGCTGTTAGTGTGAAGATTCAGCGGGACAGACCTGTGACTTCTGGCAACCTGAGGGCAGAGGGCTCATGGCTTGCAGATCAAGGCGTGGTGCCTACGTACGTGAGGGAGGCTCAAGGTGAATAAAAGCACGTTGAGCGGAGTTGGCATCGCACTTGCTGGGATTGCCGTCGGCCTGTATCTGGATGGCGGGCAGGTCGGGCAGATGTTGCAGCCCACAGCCGCCTTGATTGTGTTCGGGGGCACGTTCGGTGCGGTATTGGTGCAGTTTCCATTCTCGGTGGTGATGCAGGCGGCTGGGCAGTTGAAGGAGGTGCTGGTCGGTGTAAAAGACCCCGCCTCGCAACTGATCGAAGACCTGTTGCGCTACGCTCAAAGAGCGCGCCGGAATGGCCTCGTATCGCTGGATGCAGAACTGGACTTTATCGCGGATCCCTTCCTGCGAAGAGCGATGATGCTGGCAGTTGATGGCGCCCACTCGGCCGAGTTGCGTCAGACGATGGAACTCGAGATGGATAGGGAAGCTGACACTGAGGAACTTATCCCCAAGGTCTTTGAGGCGGCAGGAGGATTTGCCCCGACCATAGGCATCATTGGTGCAGTAATCGGCCTTATTCAAGTCATGCAGCGACTTCAGAATATCAATGAGGTCGGTAGGGGAATCGCAGTCGCATTTGTCGCTACCATCTATGGGGTAGGTTCGGCAAACATCTTCTTTCTCCCTTTTGCGGGGAGGGTGAAGATCGCGATGCGCAGGAGACAGGTGCTCCGCGAATTAATTGTAGATGGAGTGACTTCCATTGTGGATAGGGCGAATCCCAGGGTTCTGGAAACTAAACTGGCAATCTACCTGAATCGGCCTTCCGTGCCGGCTAGGGCCAAGCTGGTGGCAAAATGAGGAGGCCGAGAAGAAAGGAAGAGGAGGGACATGCTGATCGCTGGATGGTTTCTTATGCGGACTTCATGACACTGCTGTTTGCCCTCTTCGTGGTGTTGTTCGCATCGTCTTATCACGACAAGAAAACTGTTCAGAGAGTATCCAGCGCTGTCAAGAATGGATTTCAGGAAATGGGAACGTTTCTAGAGAGCGATAGCGTTCAGGATCATTCCGCCTCAGATATGTCGAAACTTGGAAGTACCCTCACCCCAAACGAAAATGGAGGCGCGAAGGTGAGCCAAGTGCAGGGAAACGCCGGCATCGATGTTGCCGAGTTGCACAGGAAGCTCGCTATGGCGCTCGGTAAAGAGATAGCGCGACAGGAGATCGACCTGCGCATGAGCCCGGAGGGTTTCGTGATCAGCCTCCACGAGCTTGGATTCTTCAATAGCGGCGAAGCGCGACTGCTGCCAGGAGCGGCTGACAAGATCAAGCGGATTGCGGCAGTCCTCATGCAGTATGGCCTGGATATGAGAGTAGAAGGCCATTCCGACAACGTGCCGATTCATAATGCATCCTTCGCATCGAATTGGGATCTTTCCACGGCTCGCGCAATGGCAGTGGCAATGATGCTGATCGACGAGGCAGGCTTCGATCCAAATCGAATGTCAATTGCAGGCTATGGTCAATATCATCCGGCTGCGAGTAACGATACGCCCGAAGGGCGCAGGGCTAACCGGAGGGTTGACATAGTTGTTGTATCCGCGTCCAGGCCCCAGGTTGCAAAAGCTCCATAGCTCCCAGGGTCGGGCCTGAGATGGGATCACGCTCCACCTTGCGCAGCATCCGTCAGTAAAGTCCCGGCTTGGTGACGCTGTGCGCTGTGGCGGCGTGTGTTGGATCCTTCGGCTGCAAGGATTCCTTCTCTACGAGTCTAGAGTATGTAATAAGGTGCCTGCCGATATCAGAGCTTGAAAGTAGCTTGAGGCACTGTCATGGAAGAGCGCGTCGTTGTGAAGCAGACCAGAGCTTTCGCCCCCGCGTTCGTGATATCTGCATAGCTCCAATGCCCTACCTAACTCCTTTGTTGATCCGAGCAATGCATCCTCGATCCGGGAGTTGACGAAGACGAGCTTAACTAGCGTCTTCATTGAGATATTCAGCATCTGGTCCATCATGGAAAGCATGCCCAGCATATACAGCTCTTCAGGAGCTTCACGCAATGCTGGCGCGAGAGACTCGCAAAAATGGGCTCGTTCAAGAGCCTGCCTGACATTGTGGTCATGAGCTGAGTGAGCTAGTTTGCCTGCCAGAACAACGGTTACCAGCTTTCGAAAGGCGTCGTCTCCGACCGCAACCAGTGCTCCCTGAATTGTCGAGATACGATATCGAAGGCCATTCAAGGCAGAGTTCGCAAGCCGCAGCAACTTGTAGCAAAGGGAAGGCTCCAGCAGCAGAAGACGCTCAACCTCTTGCGTGTCTGGCGAGGACTTGGCCAGCGCAGCAAACATCTGCAGGTAGATGAACTTGTTGGCCGAGATTTGTGATTCGGTAATAATCTCAGGCCGGGAGTGGAAATAGCCCTGAAAAAAAGTGTTCCCTTCAGCTTGTGCGGTCTCGACCTCGGCGGCCGTTTCTACCTTTTCTGCCACAAAAACGGCGTTCTTGCGGCGGCACATCTCGTAGATATCCCGCCTCACCTCAGGAGTAGAGGCGCGAAAGTCGACTTTGATAAAATCCGCCATTTCCACGAGCGGACGTTTGTTTTCCTGCGGGGAAAAGTCGTCAAGTGCGAGGCGGAAGCCAGCTTGCTTGAGCCTCGCGCACGCCCTTACCAATTCCTCGTCAGGTGTGACTGTCTCCAAAATTTCGAGAACCACTGAACGACTTGGAAGCAAGGTCACGCTCATGTTGACCAACGCATCGCGTGTGCAGTTGATGAAAAGGTTGTTCGGGGAAGCGCAGGCGATCATCGAAAGGCAGCTATCGATGATGTGGTTCGTGGCATCCTCAGAGTCGCCGCAGAAGACGTTGCTCGTCCCAGAGCGAAATAGCAGCTCATAGCCATAGACGCCCATCGAACTGTCCAGGATTGCCTGCCTGCCGAGAAACCTGAGCGCGCTGTTTGTGGGTGCGGAAATGGAAGAGATTCCACCGTTCTCTCGAATGCAGGCTGCCGTCACTGTGCTCCTCGGTGCATCACAATCAATTATTCAAAAGAGCTTCCAAAAGTATTGCACACAGAACGTCTGTTTGCTGGAAGCTTGTCTAAAAAAGTCAGTCTGCGATTTGTTTGTCTCGTTTTGAGCAGCTTACACACTTGTGATGTACTGTGTTTCTTGTCGAGCGAAGAACCTTCGGCTGAGCACTTTGGATGGCACCGTGAGGCAGCAGGGCTGACCTAAGAAAGTACGATCGCGAAGTCGAGATGCCATGGAATGCCTTTCCAGACGCCGTGACTGACCGCCCTGCAATGGTGTCCGGAGTACTGGTTCCGGGCTTCCCGTCAGATATGCGGCCTGCAAGGCTCAAGGTTATGCGTCCTTAACCGGAGCGAATTGGGAAAGAATGCAGAATCGTCCGCCCTGGTAGCCATCTATAGAGACGGTGAAATAGCTTCTGCGAAAAGGCTTCTTGAGAGTTTCTGCGGCAGCACCTTCGATGAGAGTCGGATTGGTGACCATATTGGTGAAGACTGCCCGGCCGTCGGTTGAAATGGAGGCTGCTGCAACGTTCAATACTTCATAGATTGCATCTTGGAGAAGCTCTTCCATGGGGTTCGCTGCAAGATGATCCCTGACCACCGGGTCTGGCAGTCCGACAAGCGCTCCCGCTATCGAACCAAGCAACCTGAGGTCGGCTTTGACGACGACTGCGGCCTCCTGGGGAAGGACGGTGTAGATGGCGTAGAGCTGTGTGAGCTTTGAGTCCAGCGATGCGGGTGTCTGGACAAACGTGACTTTTCGACCGACGAGTTGAGAGAAGCGTCGAGAGAGCGCGAATGGAGTAGGTTCGGCCATTGGCTAGCACCCGCCCAGAATTGGAGTGAGGGCGTTCTGTACGTCCTCCGGGGTGAAAGGCTTGGAGATCAAAAAGTTCGCGCCAGAGTTCATGGCAAGATCCCTGATTCCAAGTGAAGTCTCCGAGGTGATGAATCCGAACGGGGTACTGTTCTGCTCTCCGCGGACTTGCAGGAGAAAGTCGATTCCCGACATTTCAGGCATGTTCCAGTCTGAAAGAATCAGCTTCGGCTGTTCTGCGCGGAGCTTCACCAATGCCTGTGCGCCGTTCTCCGCCTCGCCGATCGCAAGCCCCCGGTAACCGGCCTGCCTGATCGCTCGCTGGATGATCATGCGCATCGTCCTGCTGTCGTCCACTAGAAGAATATCCATACGATCGCCTCGTTGAAGTTGCTTTTCCGCAGCAACTCGCGAAAAAGGGTGAAAGGGTCATATTCGTACGTGCTCCTATCGGCACATCGGGGCGATGCGTTCAACGAAGTTACTTTAACACGTTGGCTCAAGGTGGATAGAGGGGCTTCCGCCGGCGCAGAGGCCGGGCGCTTCATCTGAACCGGCGTGTGCCCCAGGGGGCGTAGTTCTCGCCCGACGGTTCCGCCCCGAGAAGCCTTTTCATTGGGTTGGCGCCGCGGCGAGCCTCGGTGGTATTGGACAGGTCACAACTCTTGGCAATGGCGTTCACTCGCGATCAGTTCCTGGCAGCGGAACAGAGTGGGGGTCCAGGCGCCGATGGCTGCGATTCGGTGGAATTCTGGCAGATCGCAAACATCAACTTCCACTTCGTGCCAATCCGATTGGCTCTCTGAGCATGTGAGTCTCGCGTCTCACGATAAGGGACCGCTTTATCGCAGTCCTGAGAATCCGGACCTGAGGCGCCCAGAGTTGCTGCGACAATTCACGGTGGACAGCCTCGGTCAGTCAACCTGGAGAAAGCTCTTCGCACAGACCTGAACGTACGAGCTGGAAATGCCGATAGAACGTGCTCCGGCAGATGTATTCGCCACGATGCAGGAAGCGCCTCCACACAGATGCGTGGCGTCGGGGAGTGAGAAGGGGATCATGGACAACATTAGTGAAGAAGATCAGGAAACTATTCGTGAGTTTCTGGTCGAAAGTGATGAAAACCTCTCGCGCCTGGATCAGGATCTGGTCGAACTGGAAAAGCATCCAGGCGATGTGGCGCTTCTCGGCAGTATTTTCCGCACCATTCACACGATCAAGGGTGCTTGCGGCTTCCTGGCCTTTTCAACTCTAGAGGGCATCACGCACCAAGCCGAGAGTCTTCTCAGTCAGTTGCGCGACGGCAAGCGGGGCCTCACTCCTGAACTTGTATCGCTAATCCTGGAGACTGTTGACGCGACACGGAAAGTGCTGGCCTCGATTGAATCGACGGGGAAAGAAGGTACGCTTCGCTTTGAAGACCTTACCGAACGTCTGCGCTCTGCGGCGAAGTTGGATGTCGTCCCTGAGAAGCAGTCAGTTCCCGAACCGGCCACCTTGGCCGTGTCGCCGGCCCCTCAGGCGGAGCCTGAGCTCATTGCCGTTCCCCCAGCCAGTCAAAGCGCTTCTGAACCGCAGCAAGAGATCCCGCTCGAGCACAAGGAGAGCGCGGCAGACAAGCGGATCGAAGAAGTGAAGCCTAGCGTAGAAGGAAAGAGCGGCGCAGAAGAGAAAAGGCGCGGCGAAGACAGAAGAAGGGGCGACGACCGGCGGAAGGATGAAGGCAGAAGAGAAGAAGACTCTGAGCGGCATTCTGCCGCGGTGGATGCCAACATCCGGGTCGGAGTCGGCCTGCTGGACAAGCTCATGGATCTGGTGGGCGAGCTGGTGCTTACCCGCAATCAAATTCTCCAGTTCAATACTGAGCGGGAAGACGCAGCGCTTAATGCGACATCCCAACGGCTGAACCTGATTACCTCTGAGTTGCAAGAGGGCGTGATGAAGACACGCATGCAACCCATCGGAGTGGTCTGGAGCAAGCTGCCGCGCGTAGTGCGCGACATGTCGATTTCACTCGGCAAAGAGATCCAGCTTGAGATGGATGGGGCTGAAACAGAGCTCGACCGGACCATCATCGAAGCGATTAAGGATCCATTGATGCACATCGTTCGCAATTCCTGCGACCATGGCATCGAACTTCCAGACGTTCGCACGCGCGCAGGCAAAACACCGCGGGGAACATTGAGGCTTCGCGCCTACCACGAAGGCGGACAAGTTAACATCGAGATCGCGGATGACGGGGGCGGAATTGACGTCGAACGGGTCAAACAAAAGGCGATTGAGAAGGGAATCCTGCGCCCTGAACAGGCCGACAAGCTGAGTGAGCGGGATGCCCTGGGTCTGATCTTCCAGCCGGGATTCTCGACAGCACAAGTGGTAACCAATATATCCGGACGCGGAGTCGGCATGGACGTGGTGAAATCCCACATCGAGAAGATCGGCGGCATTGTCGATGTCTCGAGCCGGCTGGGCGAAGGCACTACAGTCAAGATCAGAATTCCGCTCACACTGGCCATTATTCCCGGCTTGGTCGTCGGCAGTGGTGGAGAGTGTTTCGTGATCCCCCAGGTGAGCCTTCTCGAACTGATTCGCCTGGATAGAGATTCCTCTGAAAAGCACATTGAGTTTGTGCATGGAACGCCCGTGTATCGACGGCGTGGAACTCTCTTGCCCGTCGCTTATCTGAATGAAGTACTCGGTCTGAAATCGGCCGACGAGTCCGCTGTCGTCAATATGGTGGTGTTACAGGCGGAAGATCATCTGTTTGGCTTGGTGGTGGAATGCATCAACGACACCCAGGAGATTGTGGTGAAGCCCCTGGGCAAGCAGTTGAAGGGCCTTACCTTGTATGCCGGGGCAACCATCATGGGAGATGGGCGCGTGGCCCTCATCCTCGATGTGCTCGGTATCGCTCAGAGCTCCGGTGTCTTTGGCGAATCGCATGAATCGACGCGTACGACGGAGAAGCAGAAGTCGCAATTGGAGATCGAGCGCCAGAGGCTGCTCCTATTCAAAGCCGGCTCCTTCGAACGGTTGGCCGTGCCACTCTCTCTTGTCGCCAGGCTCGAAGAAATCCCTCGGTCCACCATAGAGCACGCCGGCGGCGGCCTGGTCATTCAATATCGCGACCGCATCCTTTCCCTCGTCTCGCTACAGGACGTACTGGAACCTGGTACTCCCGCAAGAGGAGACTTGCCCGACCCCGTGCAGGTGGTGGTGTTCAACGATGGCGAGCACAGTGTGGGAATGGTGGTCGACGAGATCTTGGATGTTGTTGAAGAGGCAGTTACTGTGCGTCGGAAGTCGGCTCGCAAGGGCCTCCTGGGCTCGGCAGTCGTGGCCAAGCGAATTACGGACTTCCTCGATCTCAACCAGGTTATCGACGCAGCCAAGGATAGTTGGTATCAATCCGCAGAAGATTCTGTCGAGGCAAAGAGAATCCTCATCGCCGATCCCTCAGCATTCTCCAGAGGTATGATCCGTAGCGGCCTGGACATGGCGGGCTACATTGTCCACGAGGCTACGAATGTCGATGAGGCGATGCACTTCCTGGAGCTTCAGCCGGTGTCTGTCATCCTCGCAGCGCTGAACCTCCCGGACGACGGCAGCTCCGCTCTGCTCGTTGCCGTGCGCAACCGGCCGGACTTGGAAGGAATTCCGATCATCGCGATCGCTGAATCGCGTGAGGGAATGCAGAAACGGGAGTGCTTGGCGGCAGGCTTCCAGGACTGCCAGATGTGTTTTGACGCGCCCGCCATCCTCGAATCGGTGGCCAGGCTTGTCTCGGAGCCCGAATTAGAAGAGATGCAACTCGAGTGCGTCGGAGAGAAGAGATAACCAATGGCGAAAAACAAGACAACTAAATCCGCAGTCGCGCAGACCAGGGGGCAATTCTCCACCTTCTTCGTTGCTGATCTCTTCTTCGGTGTGGACGTGCTCGATGTCCAGGAGGTGCTACGCGCACAGCAAATGACCGCTGTGCCGCAAGCGCCGGACATTGTTCAGGGGTTGATCAACCTGCGCGGTCAGATTGTTACCGCGATTGATATGCGGCGACGGCTTCAGTTGCCGGCGCGCAGCGAAGAACAGCCATCCATGAATATGGTGATTCGCACCCCGGACGGTGCCGTTAGCCTGCTGGTGGACGAGATCGGAGATGTGCTGGACATGGATGCCGTCAACTACGAACGTCCGCCACAGAACCTGGAGTCCGCTGCGCGGGAAATCATTCGCGGAGTCTACAAGATGAAAGACAGACTATTGCTGGTTCTCGACACCGAAAAAGCAATTGAGGTGGACGGCAGCTTGAATTTGCGGACAGGGAAACTCGGCGAGCAGGGGCCGTCGATTGCAAGGGGCTCTTCTCCATCAGGTCCCGATGCTTTCGAGGCGGAGAAAACAGACCCGGAGCATGCGCAGAATTCGACAAAGACAGGAAGCAAGAGAGCGACAGCCAAAAAAATCGGCGGTGCGTCGCGAGGAGCGCAAGCGGTGACTGCGTAGCCAATTCGCCCACGAGATCGGTAAATTCAACTTCACGTCGACTTTAGCCGTAAACAGTATACGAAGTGCGAAGAATAGCGTCGGGAGCGGTAGCAAGAGGAGTTGGCTGCTGCAAACGGTGGGGTAGCTCGCAAAAATCGGCAGAAAATGAGGCACTGCTCCCAACAAAGGGGTAAGTTGCCTTCTGGGAGCATCGCGGGATGGGTGCTTGAGTGTGAGCCTGGCGAGACCGGGCTGTTGACTGGGCAGGAAGGCTTGCGAAGAAGCGCGACCACCCGAAGGGAGCAAGGATAATGAAGTGGTTTTATGACTTGAAGATCGGTATTCGACTCCTCGCGGCTTTTATCATCGTGGGAGCGATTACCGCCGCGGTCGGCTATATGGGCGTCGCAAGCTTGAGCAAGATTGCGGGTCTGTCCAAGACGTCCTATGAGCAGGAAACCCTTGGCATTGCGTACCTCAAGCAAGCCAATATCGATCTTGTTGAAGTCGATCGGGCTGCCAAGAACGTCATGCTCTCCAATACCTCGGATGAGCGCGAGCAGTATAAGGCGCAGGTGGACGCCTATACAGGGCTTGTCAACGAAGACATTGAGAAAGCCAGGCCCCTGCTTCATACCGACAAGGGGCAGCAACTGCTGAAGCAATCCGACCAAGCGTGGAAAGACAGCCAGGAGTCCACCAGCAAGGTTGTCGATGCAGCCATGAGTGAACCGCTTGCTAAAAAGCGGGATTCGGTGGAACTTTCCTTTGGCGAAGGTCGCGCCAAGGCGGATGCAGTTGAAGATTTATTGGCGCAGACCACTACATACAAGGAAGACGCCGCCAAGCAGGCTCAGGTAGAGGCGGACAAAACCTTCCGCAGCAATCGGACTCTTCTGATCACCCTGTCTGCCGTGGGCGTTTTGCTCGGCCTCGGACTTGGATTGTTTATCGCCAGCAGCATCGCCAAGCCGCTTGGCCTCATTGCAGCGGCTGCCAGAAATATTGCCGTGGGCGATGTGAATCAGAAGATTGACTATCACTCTGGTGATGAGGTCGGTGCGCTGGCTGAGGCTTTCCGCGCCGTGATCGATGCTGTGAATGCATTGACGCAAGATGCTGCCATGCTTGCGCATGCGGCCGTGGAAGGCAAACTGACGACCCGAGCCGATGCCAGCAAGCACCAGGGCGACTATCGCAAGATCATCGAGGGTGTGAACGATACATTGGACGCGATCTCTCTGCCCATCGAGGAGAGCATTCGCATCCTCGGACAAATCAGCGGGGGCAACCTGCGTGAGAAGGTTGAGATTACCTGCAAGGGCGATCACGAAAAGATGAAGGATGCTGTCAACGGACTGCACGTCTGGTTGACGGCATTGGTCGACTTCGTAACCAGGATCGCCAATGGAGACCTGACCGCATCCATGGCCAAGTCTTCTGACCAGGATCAGATTTACCAGTGGCTGTCGCTGCTGAAGCATAACGTCAAGGCCTTGTCGGCCGATGCCGACCAATTGGTGACCGCGGCGATCGCTGGCAGACTCGACTATCGTGCCGATGTCACGAAACACCAAGGCGATTACCGCAAGATTATCGAAGGCGTGAATGCAACGCTCGATGCTGTGATTGCGCCGCTCAACAAAGCCGCCAATTATGTCGATCGCATTGGCAAAGGCGATATTCCGGCCAAAATCACGGACACGTACAACGGTGACTTCAATACCCTTACGAATAACCTCAACGCCTGCATCGATGGTCTGGGCGGACTGGTCGAGGCCAATAAAGTACTCCAGCGGATGGCGGTGAACGATTACACAGTCAAGGTCCAAGGCTCTTATCAAGGTATCTTCGACGAAGTCGCGAAAGCAACCAACGAGGCTGAGGATCGAGTCAGGGCCGCAACCTTGGTGGTCGAGAAGGTTGAAGCTGGCGATTTCCATGAAGAGTTGTTAACCCTGCAAAAGATCGGCAAACGCTCGGAAAACGACATGCTGATGCCTGCACTCATTCGAACCATGACTTCGATCGAAGCGCTGGTCGAAGATGCCGATATGCTCGCCAAGGCGGCCGCTGACGGTCGAGTGGGCGTGCATGCCGATGCCAGCAAGCACAAGGGCAATTACCGCAAGATCATCGAGGGGATGAACCACACTCTCGAGGCGATGGTTGGGCCTCTGCAGTCCACGGCCGAGAACGCCAACGCTTTGGCCACTTCCTCCGAGGAACTCACTGCCGTCAGCCAGATCATGGCAAGCACTGCCGAAGAGACTGCAGTGCAGGCCAACGTGGTCTCGGCGGCGAGCGAACAGGTTTCGCGCAACGTTGCCTCGGTTGCTACCGCGGCTGAAGAGATGCAGGCTTCCATCCGCGAAATCTCCAAGAATGCTAATGACTCGGCACGGGTGGCCAAGAATGCCGTTACCATGGCGCAATCGACCAATGAAACCATGAAGAAACTGGGCGATTCGAGTCAGGAGATCGGCAACGTGATCAAGGTCATTACCTCGATTGCGCAACAGACGAATCTGCTCGCTCTCAATGCAACCATCGAGGCCGCACGCGCTGGAGAAGCCGGCAAGGGCTTTGCGGTCGTGGCCAACGAGGTAAAGGAACTCGCCAAGCAGACGGCCAAGGCCACCGAGGAGATCAGCCTGAAGATTGAGGCCACTCAAGCTGTTACCAAGGGCGCTGTCACGGCCATTGAGGAGATCGGCGCAATCATCAACCAGATCAACGATATCTCCAACAGCATTGCTTCGGCTGTGGAAGAGCAAACCGTGACCACCAATGAGATCGGCCGCAGTGTGACCGAAGCAGCACAAGGCGTTAACGATATTGCTAAGAACATCGGCGGGGTAGCTACTGCAGCCAAGAACACAACCCAGGGAGCCAACGACACAAGATCGGCTTCCCTGGAACTGAGCGAGATGGCGGCGCGGCTCCAGGCGACGGTATCAAAGTTCACGTTCTAACCAGATCGATGGCGTGAATCACCGCCCGGCGGATGGGCCACCAGACGCCGGGTAGCACCTTAACACACGAAAGCGGATGAATCATGAGCAAAGCCCTAGTTGTGGACGACTCCAAGACAATTCGCATCATCATTAAGAGGATTCTGATTGAGCTTGGTTTTGAGGTCCTGGAAGCGGTAAATGGCGTGAACGCCCTGGAAGTCATTGCACCGCATAAGGCCGACGTAAAACTGGTTCTGGCGGACTGGAACATGCCCGAGATGAATGGCCTGGACTTAGTGAAGCGTCTGCGCCTGGATCCCGAGCTTCCGTCATTGAAGGTCATCATGGTCACCACCGAGACTGAGATGAGCCAGATGTCCTCAGCCCTGGAGGCTGGGGCCAACGAATACGTCATGAAGCCTTTCACGAAAGACATCCTCAAGGAAAAGCTTGAGCTGATTGGAATCACTTCTCTTGCAACGGTGTAGATATGGCTGCAGTAAATCTGCGTTTGCTCCAACCCGGTGAACGAATCCGCGTGATGGTTGTGGATGACTCGGTCGTCATACGGCGACTGGTCACTCTCGCCCTCGAGCAGGATCCCATGCTGGAGATGGTGGGAACGGCCTCGAACGGATCAATCGGGCTGCAACGGATACCGCAGTTTAATCCCGATGTCATCACCTTGGACATCGAGATGCCGGACATGGACGGTCTGGAGATGTTACGGCGAGTTCGCCGTAATTATCCCCATATGCGCGTGATCATGTTCAGCACCCTCACCGAACGTGGCGCGGCGACGACTCTGGAGGCTCTGAGTCTCGGGGCCGACGATTACGTAGCCAAGGTTTCCAACGAAGGATCTCTTGACCTTTCCATGGCGCGCCTGCGGGACGAGATGATCCCCAAGATCAAGCAGTTCTTTCGCATGGGGCCTCAAAGTCAAGCGGTGCACCGGCCAGAGTTTCGCCCGCACCTTCCAGCACCTTCGGGTCCGCGAATCACGCCGGTTCTGCCGAGCATGAAGCTGCGGCCCAAAGTGGTCACCATCGGAGTTTCTACCGGAGGTCCCGCCGCACTCGGCGCAATCTTGCCCATGCTGCCGGCTGACTTTCCTCTGCCCATCCTGGTGGTACAGCACATGCCGCCTTTGTTCACCAGGTTGCTCGCCGAGCGCCTTAATTCAACCTGCAAGTTGGCCGTCGAAGAGGCAACTGAAGGTTGTCTGGTTGTACCTGGCAAAATCCTGATCGCGCCCGGAGATTTTCATATGAAGTTGACCGCTGTCGGAGAGCATGTGCAGGTCTGCCTGGACCAGTCGGCACGTCTGAACTCCTGTCGCCCGGCAGTCGACGCCCTCTTTCTTTCCACCGCCGAGGTGTATGGCGGCGCTGCGCTCGCTGTCATCCTGACCGGTATGGGGCAAGATGGTTTGCGCGGTGTGGAGATTCTCAAGGCGCAAGGGGCCAGCATCCTGGCACAGGATGAAGCTTCCAGTGTTGTCTGGGGTATGCCCGGTGCCGTAGTTAGTGCGGGTCTTGCTGACCGCGTACTCCCACTCGATCAGGTTGTGCCGCAGATTCTTCGAATTGCAGCCAGGAACTAAGAGGAGTCTGAATGGCAAGTCAAACTTTAGTCGCGGATATTCTCCCGGAGAACTATCGCTTTCTTCAAGAGCATATCTATTCCCGCGTTGGCATCGTGCTTGAAGACAACAAGCACTACCTTTTTCAGAGCCGGCTCGCTCCCATTGTCAAGCAACTCAGCCTGGGCTCCATCAACGACTTGTGTGCTCTCCTGCATGGTCAGAGCAATGCCGCAATCGGCCAACAGGTCGTAGAGGCAATGACTACCAACGAGACCTACTTCTTCCGCGATCCCGCTCAGTATGAAGCAATTCGAACTGTCTTGCTGCCAAAACTGAAGGAGGAACGGCGGACTACCAAAAAGCTGCGCTTCTGGTCCGCTGCTGCATCCACCGGGCAGGAGGCCTACAGCCTCGCCATGCTGCTGCTGCAAGAAGGATTGAAGGACTGGAACACTGAAATCCTCGGTACCGATTTCTCCTCGAAAGTGGTGAATCGTGCCCAGGCAGGTATCTATCAGCAGATTGAAGTGAATCGAGGCCTGCCAATCGCACTTCTGCTCAAGTATTTCTGCCGCTCCGGATTGGACTGGCAGTTGAGTGAACCTGTGCGAAAGATGGCGCATTTTGAGACCATTGACCTACGCAAAAGCATGCGCACCCTTGGACCTTTCGATTTGGTATTCTGCCGCAATGTCATGATCTATTTTGACAACGAGACGAAGCGGAAAATCATGAAAGAGCTCCACAGCACTTTATTTCGAGGCGGTTGGCTGCTCCTGGGTGGCGCCGAGACAGCTTTCGGCCTCGATGAATGGTTCGACCGGCAAACCGTAGGAAGCACGACTGTCTACGTTGCCCGATGAAAGGAAACTTATGCAAGTTGAAGTGAGTGTGGAGATACTGGCTCAGATCGTGCAGTCCGTATTTGCAACCATGATGGGTATTGAAGTCTCCATATGCGATGTTCCCTGGGACCATTCTGGCGACCGAATGACATCCCTTGTCTACCTGACGGGCGATTGGAACGGAGCGGTGATGTTGGAGTGCAATCCGCAGCAGGCATGCCAATTCGCCGGCCTGATTCTCTGCATGGACGCACCCGAAACCGCAGACGACGACGTGAGCGACGTTCTGGGAGAACTCGCCAACATGATCGGCGGAAACATGAAAAGTGGAATGTCGACGGGGGTCCGCCTCTCCATGCCGTCGGTCATGCATGGCAGGGACTACGACGTCAGGGTCATCGGAGCCGAAGTCAAGGAAAGACTTTCATTTCAATGTGACTACGGCCACTTCTGGGTAACTGTACTTGCAACTAAGGAGTAATAGGCTCGTGGTGGAACTTCACGAGCCCTTCCTCTCCTTAGCGCTTTAGGGCGAGACCAAGAGTGCTCTTTTGTTCACCTTGTTGAGTTGATGCATTCAGAATCCGCCAAGTGGGGATCTTCCATGTCTCCCAGGGCGTTTACCCCAAGGCGAGGCCTGCGTCAATGCGGACCTCGCCGTGCCGCACGCATTCACACTTACTCGCGGTGCAGAATGACTTCTTTCGTGGGTCTCGAACAATACGGACAATAGACTTGAACAGGTTTGCGCAACCTGCCGATAAATAGTGCAAAGTAGGTTCAGTTTTGAATCAGACGGGGGAATCATGCAGATCGACCGTATATCAAAGATCTCCACTTCTACAGCAGAATGGGCCACAGCCACAGTAGAACCAAAATCCAAAGAGAATGAATCATCGTCACCCACGGCCGTAAGGGAAGCGGCGTCCGTATCTCCTTCCGTTGCAGTTGCGCCATCCAAGCCGGCGTCTTCTTCGATTGCCAACCATGTCTCCGCAACTGGCTTGCAGGTAACAACGCTCGCTGCCACTTATTCCAGGACGGTATCAGGGAAAAGCTATCCGGAAAGCATCGAAGAGTCGGGAGGCGTATATGTAGCCTCGGTTCCCAGCCCGCCCGGGATCACAGCCAGCGGAACGACCGTCGAGTCCGCAGAAAACAGTCTCAATATGAAGCTGGATACGCTCGCCTGAGGCCAGGCAGTGCAGGCCCGCCAGGTAAGGCGAAAGCGTGTCGAGTGTGTTTCGCGCTTTGAGCGTCATTGTGGCTGAAAGAAGATATACATATCATCGATGCCACCGGTTGCGTCTCATGGTGTTGATCGCCACACGCATATGCATCGTGCCAGTGGCCTTCTCGCGCCACCAGGCGTAGTCTCCGTCATGATGAAACAGGCGGCGCCTTCCGTGCGATGAAGCTGCGATGCTCCATCGCGCGGAGAGTGTGAAAGGAACATCGCCGACTCCTTGTGCGTGAACAAGAAAAAAGCCGCTACATTGATTCCAAGCGGCGGCGAGGTTAGGGTCGATTAGGGGAGGCAGGGATCTACGGGTGACTCTTGGTGTAATTGAAGGAAGAGTCACCATACCGGCTTCAACACGGTACAGCGACTCCTCCTGTGTCTCTAATTCATCGCAAAGTCGACTTCGACAACCACCTTCGATATGGCGGATCCTGCGGCAAACTTCCACTTGCGCACCGCGTCCTCGGCCGCGGGGGCCAGGATCTTGTTGCCACTGATTGCCTTCGCGCTGCTGACTGTTCCATCAGGAGCTACTGTGGCCTCAATGTTGACTGAGCCGGCTATTCTCATGCGCCTGGCAATTTCCGGATAAATCGGCGCCACTCGTGTTTTGACGGCACGATCGTCCGCAGCCCTTGCGGGCATTGCCATCGTCATTAACAGGGCCAGTGCTGCTGCCTGAAACAACCTCACCACTACTCGCCTAAGCCCAAACGCGCTCTTCTCAAAAGAATCTTTAGTCATCGGCCCTCCTGGCCCTATGGAACTGCACGGTCCGCTTATCGGCATCCTGAGTGCTGATGTTCATCTTTCTAGGATATTTTCTTGCAAAGGGAGGTGAAGCGCGTTTAAAAGACTCCGGAAAACAGCCAGAGTCTCTGGCCAAATCTCTGAATCCAGGTGCTGAAATGAATCGCATTCTGATTCCGGTTCTATGGCTTCGCGCTCGCCTGTATCTCTAGCCGACGGCCTTGGATTGTATCGCCGGCTTCCTCGTCGGCTGCAGAGTCGGCCTCCCGGCCCTCTGAGACCTCGCTAGACCTGAAATTCTGTGTGGTTGCGTTCTCTCTGAGAAATGCACACTCGGAGGCCGTTATGAGAATGCCCTTGGGGCTCTCTAATAATGGGAATAGAAGCGGCTGTGGCTTTTATACTTTCCTCGAAGATCGTGGGATGACAGGCGTCGCCGTTTCTTTCCGAACTGCAAGTCAAACTGTGCTACAGCGTGGTGCGCCCGGAGTATCCGGCGCCACCGGGCGAATCACTTCGAGAGATCTGTGATCTTCACATGATAGGGGCTGAAGAGGTCTCCCGTCGCATGACCAACCGATGCCAGCGCAATCTGATAGTTGATTTGCGTCTGCAGCAGCACAAGCTCGGCCTGGGCGAGTTTGGTTTGCGAATCGAGTACAAAAAAATTGGTCTCCGCACCGAGTTCATATTTGCGCTGATCAGATGTCAGGGATTTCTGAGCCAGATCGAATGAGGTCGTGCCGGCCGCCAGAGCAAGTTTGGCTTCTTCAAGTTGACGAACCGCGTTGTTTACCTCGTGGATGAGCTGTTCGCGAATCTGGCGATCGGTGTATAGATCGCGAGTCCGTGACACAAGCGCATTCCCAAGGCTTGCCTTTGCCGCGCGGTTTCTCAGAGGTAGGTTCAGCGTCAAGGTCCCGCCATATCCGGGATAGCCAAATCCAAAGAGCTGATTGAACGACGATCCAAAGCCGCCCGGCGAGACCAATTTGCCGCTGGTGAGATCGTACTGATTGCCGCCCAGGCCGCTGCTTTGGTAAAAGCCGGAGAGGGTCAGGTTGGGGAGCAGTTGATTGTGCGCCAGACGAACACTGGTTTCATCATTGGCGAGGGAGTCGGAAATCGCTTCGATTTCCGGCCGTTGCTTCAGTGCTTGCGCAAGAGCGGTCTCTGCGTCTGCGCTTGCGAGCTCGCCCACCGGCTGAGGCGGTTCCGTCAGATTCAGATCCATTGAATTATATTGAGGGTCCTGATCTGCGCCAATGGTGATGCGAAGATCCTCCTCTGCCTGCGCCAATGCGTACTTGGCCTGGATGACCTGAACCTTGCGGGTCGCCACCTCGGACTGAGAACGGTAAATGTCTAATGGAGGCAATGCGCCCAGCTCCAACGCCCGCTTATCGCGTTCAAAGCTGACATCGGCCAGATTGAGCGACTTTTGCTGGACTTCGAGCGCTCCGCGAGCCTGAACTGCAGTCCAATATTGGCTGACCACCTGCAGAATGGCGTCGTTTACCTCTGCCTCAAAACTCGCTCGCGATTGCTGGAGCATGCGGCGCGCGATGATCAGAGGCGCTGTATTGGCAAACCGTCCCGCGCTGCGCAGCAGAGGTTGGGTGATTTGAAAACTCAGGGTGGAGCTGAAGTAGGGGTTGAAGTAGTTATAAGAGCTGTTTGTTGCGGACTTGCCGCTTGACACTGTCGCCGCGATGTTTGTGCCCGGAGTAAAGGTCTGGGTGTAAGAGACTTGTCCGGTCTGGTTCAATGTGTTGAGAGTCGAATTGCTCGCCTCACCAACGCCCTGAAGCTGGCTATACACCGGAGATGAATATCGATTGACGTTCAGACTGCTCTGAACGATTGGATCGAATGGCTGGAATGCGCCCAGGAGCGTGAACTTCTGCGACTCGACCTGCGTCTCCTCAATCTGAATGTTGGTGCTGTTCTCGAGCGTAAGCAGAACAGCGTCCCGAAGACTGAGAGTCAGCTTTCCGTTTTGCACGTAGGCTTTCATGTGCTCAGGAGCGTGGAGTTTGTTGGCGCGGACGCGCGCAGTCAAAAGGCCACGATAGCTCTCGGGGCTCTGAGCCCCCGTGGGAATTAGAAGGGCGAGCAATGAAAGCGAACAAACTCCAAGGCGTATGAGCTTCATCCGATCACTCCAAAAGCGTATCGAGTCATTTGAGAACGTCAAAAGAAGTTGTATGCATAAGTTCCGTGGAAAGCAGAGACAGAATTCTTACTCATAACGAATTGCCTCTACCGGGTCCAGGCGCGCAGCTTTCGTAGCCGGATAAATTCCGAAGACCAGGCCCACGGAAATCGAGACAAGAAATGCCAGCGCGATGGAACTGAAGGTCACAATCGTGGACCACCCAGCCAGCCAGGCGATCAACCGTGACATGAAGAAGCCGAAGACCACGCCGATGGTGCCACCGGCAAAGGAAATCATCATGGCCTCAACCACAAACTGCCGAATGATGTCGGACTGGCGGGCGCCCACGGCGCGGCGTAGGCCAATTTCGCGTGTGCGCTCCAGAATGCTGGCCAGCATGATGTTCATGATCCCGATGCCGCCCACCAGCAGTGAGATGGAAGCGATGGCGACCATAACCATGTTGAACAAGTGTTCCGTGCGCTTCTGTTCCGCCAGCAGCTCCGCAGGAACCACAATGCTGTAATCGTCCGCACCGTGATGGGAGGAATCCAGAATGGCCCTCACCACCTGTGCCGCTTGCGGCAGATTGGCTTTCTCGTCCAGTGCGAGATAAACCCCGTCAATCTCGTCGCGAACGTCGCTATAGCTATCCTCGAGGCGAAGAAGGGCGGATTGCAACGGAACGTAGATGTTGTTATTCACATCGGTGGCTGGCCCACCAGCCGTATCCGCCTGGGAACTGAGTTTGGGACCGACGATTCCAATCACTCGAAACCATTGCTCATTCACCTTGACATACTGGTCAAGAGCGTTCGATGATCCGAACAAACTCCACCTGGCTGCAGCTCCCAGCACACACACAGGAGCACCTCGATCTTCGTCCCCCTGGTCGAAGAATCTTCCACTCATGACCTGGAGCCCGGCAATCTGCTGGTAGGCAGGATTGACTCCGTACACCGTTGGCATATCCTGTTGAGCTTTCGGGATAATCTTGGAAGGAGTGACCCGCTTGCGCGGCGTTGCCGCCACCACGCCTTCGATGTCATCGCGAATGATTCGATAATCCTGGAGGGTGAGACCCGGGGATATCTTGCGAATCTTCACATGAGCTTGCCATTCCACTGTTTCCTTTGCCTCGACAATGAGGTTGTGAACGCCCATTTGTTCAATCAGCGCCATCACCTTCTGACGCGCGCCGGCGCCGATCGAGAGCATGGCAACGACTGCCGCGACTCCGAAGATCATTCCCAGCATGGTCAGCAGCGAGCGCAGTCCATGCAGCATGAGGTTCTGCATACCCAACTGCGCGTCGCGCATCCATTGCTGATAAGCAAGCAGGAAGCGTGCAGGGATCAGGGTTTCCATTGCGGACATCAGAGTGCCCCTTCGTGGCTTCCAGTTGCGGCATTGCTGCCGGATGTCTTTCGCGGCGCGGTGGGATCGACGAATGCCACACGCGCTCCTTCTTCCAATCCTTCAATGACAACGCGGCTCTCGGTCTCGCTATCGACATTGACCTCTCGCTGCTCGTAGCCGCTTCCTCTTTTCACATACACAATCCGCTTGCCGTCTTTCATGAAGAGCGCTTGGCGGGGAAGAAACAGCACGTTCTTCTTATTGGCGCCCAGAAAGACGATTTGAGCGGTGAATCCCGAGCGCAACCGGTCATCTCTATCGGAAAGTTGAATGGATATTTCGAAACTCCCAGCGGTAGGGGCGTCCCAAATCTGGTGCATCGACATTCCACTCAAAGCCTTGACGGTTCCGTGAAATACACGATCCGGCAAGGCATCGAAAACCACTTCGACAGCTTGTCCCGCTTTGACGTTCCCCTGGTCATGCTCGCTGACCTTGGTGATCAGGTCCATGCCCTGGGGATCGACGACTTGGGCGATTGAACTCCCAGGTCGCGTCTCATCACCCGGATGATAGTCAGGCAAGGACATTCCGCTGAAATAGAAGTCTCCCGCGGCCTCCGTGTTTTTTTGTACGGAGACCATCCCATCCATCGTCGATGCAACGCGCATCTTCTGGAGATTCTGCTGTGCCACGTCGATGGCCAGCTTGGCCTTGTTCTGCTTCTCCTGTGCGAGGTAAATTGCCGCCTGTCCCGAGGCCTGGTGCGATTCCAGATCCTTTTCCAATTCCGCCAACACGCGCTTTGCCTGTTGCAGTGCAAGCTGGTTCTTTTGGGCGTCGATCTGGCTCACAAGTTCGTTCTTCTGCACATCCAACTCTGCTCTGCGTACGTCATAGCGCGCCTTCAGCAGAGCCACCTTGTCTTCAGCGTTCAGAACCACGGCATCTGCCCTTGCCTTGGCAATCTCCTGCTCGGCTTGTAACAACTCGGAATGGCTCTGTTCCAGCTTGTACTCCTGTTCGCTGGGGTTGAACTCGACGACAATCTCTCCCTTTTTGACCAAAGCGCCGGTCCTGACCAGGCTGGTGATCTGAAGCGCATCTCCGCCGATGGCAGGAGCGGTCAACATGATCGATTGGCTGGCGCGCAACTCTCCAGTGGCGTAAACCCGCACATCGATATCGCCGCGCTTGACTTCTGCAAGAGGAATCTCGTCCGGCGTCGCTGCCACGCGTGCTCGACTGGCGGCGATCACCGCGCTCACAGCCGCGACAAAAAGAATTCCGACAATTGCCCAAGTGAGGATGCGGCGTCGCTTTATCATCCGAGACTCACTCCTTTCCCGAAGGATCTTTGAGCGCTACCAGATCTCCCGGATGCAGGCCGCTGGAGACCAGAACAAGGTCGCGACTCCTTCGTTCAATTTGAAGGCCGCGCTCCTGAAACTTGGAGCCATTCCAGACATAAGCCACGGACTGCCCCGATTTCTGAAAAGCGGCCTGCGCAGGAATGGTGATGGCATTCTCAACGCGATTGACAATTACGGTGATCTGCACGGTCATCCCAGGCTTCAGTCGCGGGTCGCTCTGTTCGAGAGCAATTTCCAGATTGAAATTCTGCGGAATGGGCCAGCCTGCGGAGAAATCCGGCGTTGCGATAGTCCCGATTCTCTCGATCTTTCCTGTGAACTGGCGATCCGCAATGGCATCCAATTGCACCGTCGCATTTTGCCATTGCGCGATGCGGCCGCGCTCCGCTTCATCCACTCGCGCCGATACGCGCAATGTCGAGATATCCGGCAATTCAGCAATGGGGGCGCCGGACCAGATGTGATCGCCGGCCTTGAAGGGAGTTCTTCCTCCGTTGTGCCAAACCGGAATAAGACGAATGATTCCGCTCGCCGGCGCCTTCACCGTCATGGATTCCAGGGCGTGGGTCGCGCGTTTTGCGTCAAAGTCGGCCTTGCTGCTGGCGTGTCGCTTGTTTTCGACGGTCGCCTGATCTACCGCTTGATCCGATTTCAGTTTTGTCTCCGCTTCGCGCAGTGCCTGTTCCGCATCGCCGAGCTTCAGCTTGGCTTCAGCTCCTTCGATCTTGGAGACAATCTCTCCCTTGCTCGCGTCCATCTTGGCCACTTCCACGTCGTACTTGGCCTTCATGACCGCGGTCGTATCCGTTTCTTCCGCCAAGCGCCCCTGGGCCCGCACCTGGTCAATCTCCGCTTGTGCCGATTTCAAAATGGACTGGTCCTGCGCCAGGTCCTGCCGCGTCTTTGAAGGGTCCAACTCCACCACTACATCGCCCGGTTTCACCTGGGCTCCGTCGGCCACCACCTTGAGGATCTGGAGATCGCCAACGTTTGCGGGCGCTGAAGTCGTCACCGATTTCATCGCCTTGAGTTCTCCCTGGAGTTGAATCACATCGAGAAACTCGCCGCGCTTCACTTGCAGGGTGGGAACAGGAGGTGCGTGACGCGAAGAATGAAACCACGCGAAGATCGTCACGCCTCCGACGGCCAAAACGCCGACAAGCAGCAACAGTTTGCGCCGTTTCCAAAAATGCTCCAGTGCAGGCATCATCTCGATCTCTCCCGCGCGCCTGCCCGTTCTACCTCAACAGCGGCAGAAAGATCCGGCATCAGCCTGGGATCATTGCCCTCAATGGAAAACGTCGCGCTAAAGGTCCGCAGTTTGGAAGAAAAGTCACCCTTCTGCCCCATGGGATCGATGGATTCCAGTTGGGCGTGAAAAACCAGATCCGCGTAGGCGTCCAAGTGCACCAGCGCTTTCTGCCCGACCTTCAACCCAAGCAGATCCTCCTGATTGACCGGCACACGGACCTCCATGACCGAAGGGTCAACCACCTGCATGAACGGATTGCCCGGGCGAATTTGATCACCCTCCTGCATCTCGCCCATGTTCCCTTGCTTCCAGATGGTGTTGAATACGACAATGCCGTCGATGGGCGCACGGACCTGCATCAAGGCTGCGTTGGCCTGGGCGTGCAGCATGGTTTCGCGGGTGCGATCGCGCTGGATTTCAAGAATGCGTATGGAGGCCTGCGCTGCCTTGCGCTTCAGCTCGAAGGTCTCTTTCAATTGCTTCAGCGTGGCCTGGGCTTCGTCAAGATCTTCCCGCGCCTTCTCGGCATCGATGCGCGAAAGCAGTTCGACCTTCTGCATCTCCAGTTCGGCTTTGCTGAGACTGTTTTCCGCCTGCTTGATTTCGGTTTCGTCCTTGGCTAGAGCTGCGGCTTCCTTGGCTTGTGCCTCCAGAACCTGGTCTTTCAGGTCGTTGCTTTGCGCCTCCTTATCGAGGGAATCGCGCAACTGAGCCTGGCGGTCGAACTCGGCCAGCAGGTCGCCCTGCTTCACGCGGGTTCCACTGGGAATCAACATGGTGATAGTCAGCGTGCCTACTTGTTGGCCGGCAAGAAGAGGCGCCTGGATGGCGCGGGCGCGCACAGCTCCTGTCCTTCCCTTGAGGCGCAAGCTCTGCGGAGCGTCTGTCGACCATGGAGAGGAATTTGCGTTTCCGCCGGTGCCTGGAGCCTTCGCTCTACAGCCCGGGAGCAGGGCGCAGGGAAGATACAGAAGCACACACGCAGCGAGCAAGCTATTCCGGTGCCAGCCAGTCCAGGCGCGAGGCGTAGAGGTAGTCGGGATAAGTCTCTCATCCGCGCAGGCAGAGTTGGCTCGATGGCTCACACGCGCCAACTTCCACCCGAAGATAGGGTAATGAGCGCTCGCTCTTGTGACTCTGTTAGCATCGCAGGCAAAAACTCCCGATACTGTCTCTGGGCAGATAGCAGATTTCACATCAGCTTGAGACCCGTTCCAGAACTCAGGGACGTTATACCACAGACGCCTAGGCGGCCCAATTCGCTCCAGGAAATGCTGCTTTGACGGAAGTTGATGGAAAACGTTACACGACAACGCCGAGGGGAATGAAAAGATCCTGATAACAGCTCAACATTGAAGACGGTGTTCCGATTATGCGCGAGTGCAAGGCTAACAACGAAGCAGGAGTTACAGGAGAGAAGGGAAGCAATGGCTGACTTTGAAGCGTCGAGTTACATTCGCCAAACGCCGCTTCGAAAGGAAAGCTAAACCAGAGCTAATGGTTCCCGAAAGCAAGTCGCTCTAATACCACAGATGTATTTCGGAAAAGGCGGAGGGAGCAGGGGCTTCAGCCTTATGAAACCGCTGCTGACGGACGGGGCCTTCACAGACTGCGGAAAAACTCTCATGGCTGGCACGAAGCGTCAGGGCACGACTTTAGTCGTGCCGCAAATGGCTGAAAAATAGCGTGGCCTTTAGGCCAGGACCCTTTTCTTCTGAAGCATTCTCGCGAAGTTCAACTACAGCACTAAGCTCCGCGTTGGACTCTCATGAAGAGGAAGGGTGTTCTGGGGCGTCGAGCGGCTATTCGCCAGGAAAGCGGACGCCAAGCGCCGAGCGAGCGGCTTCGAGCAGATGCGCCATGGCGAGAGAAAGCGCATGTGAGATCTCGGGGCTTTCGCGCCGGCCATACCGGATCAGGTCGCAGAAGTGGGACGTTTCATAGTTGAAGCCGCCTGCGATATACGGTTCGTCGAGGGAGACCTTGCGACCGTCGAGGTAGTGAATCGTGGCGCGGGCAGGGTTCCACCAGTTGGCGTGGAGCAGAACATAGCCGCCGGGTGCCGAGAGCAGGGCATCGCCGCGGCTGAGCAAGTCGATCCCGGTGTGAAGTTGGGCCATGCCATGCTCGTGCTCGGTCTGGAACAGAGCCAGCGCGTCGACGCCTGAGGTGCTGAGCCGTCCCATGGTCTGGACGCGTTTGAGGGGACCAAGCCAGTCCAGAGCGAGGAAGGCCTCGTAGGGACCGATGCCCATAATTCCGCCGCCTCCGAGTTCCGCGAAATGCAGCGGGTAGTCAGGGGGCATGCTGGCGTCGGCGTGACCGGCGCGAACAAAGCCCACCGGGCCGATGGGGTCGGCCTGAAGGTGTTCGCGCAGCCTTTGGTAGAGCGGAAAGAAGGGCGGCTTCATCGCCTCCATGAAGAGTCGGTCGTGGCGGTGTGCGGCGGCCAGGACCTCGACAAGTTGGCGCTCATTGAGTGCAGCGGGTTTTTCGCAGAGCACGTGTTTGCCCGCGGTGAGAGCCTTGATGCAGAGTTCAGCGTGGGTGTCGGGGTGGGTGGCCACATAGATTGCATCCACATCGCTGGCGGCGAGGCGTTCCATCGACTCGAAAACCTGGGGAACGCCGAACCGGAGCGCATAAGCCTGAGAGCGCTCGGGATTGCGGCCCCAGACTGCGGTCAGGGATGCGCCTTCCACCGCGCGCAGTCCCTCGGCAAAGCGGGACGCGGCCCGGCCGGGGCCTGCTACTCCCCAGCGGATCACTTGCGATTCGTCTTTTGATGTCGTCATGGATTCACGTGCTTGTACGTGCATGGAGCTGCGCCGCGTCTTCTCTACCGCAACAATTCTTCAAGCGTGGTGCTCAGGTCAGTTTTCTCGTCGCGGTACTTGACGATGACTGGAGCGTAGAGGCTCAATCCCCACTCTTGCCCCTTGCCCTTGGAGACGGCGCGGGAGCCGGGCACCACGACTGCGTTTTCGGGGATGATGAGCGGAAGATCGTCGGTGGCGCGGATAATTGTGCCGTTCACCAGGTCGAAGACCGGCGTTCCGCGGGTGAGGATGGTTCCGGAGGCAAGCACTGCGCCCTTGCGGACAATGGCTCCCTCATAAACTCCGCAGTTGCCGCCGACGAGGACATCGTCCTCGATAATCACCGGGCTCGCGTTGACCGGTTCCAGCACGCCGCCGATCTGGGCCGCGGCGCTCAGGTGGACGCGCTTGCCGATCTGCGCGCACGAGCCCACCAGGGCGTGAGAATCCACCATCGTGCCCTCGTCCACCCACGCCCCGGCATTGATGTACATCGGCGGCATACACACCACGCCCCGGGCTACGTACGCGCCAGCCCGCACCGAAGACCCGCCGGGCACCACCCGTACCCCGTCTCCTGCACGAAAATGCCGTGCCGGATAAGTATTCTTGTCCACAAAGGAGAGGCCCGCCGCCGGAAATTCTTCGAGAACGCCGAGGCGAAAGCCGAGCAGGATGCCTTGTTTGACCCAGGCATTGACCCGCCATCCGGAAGGAGAGGCCGGATCAGGTGAGGCGGCGCGTACTTCACCGGTTTCGAGAGCTTCTCTCAGTGCGAGGAACGCCGCCATGGCAGCCGAATCTCCGAGAACGCTCGCTCCCGCGGCACACAGGCGTTCAATGGTCTCTTGCATTTGATCAATTGTCATTGCATTTTCGAGTCTATCAATTCAACGGTCTATCGCGCCTACTGGATTCACGGACAAAGGCGCTGGCCGGCGCCCGTTATTCGAGAGACAGGCCCGGACTGCGAGCCGATGAGACAGGTGCGAGTCTGTTGGCGCGCTTGTTTGGCTGGCGGCGCTGGACTCGGCTTCAGGCTAGGGGGCCAGCGGGCAGCTTGGGATGGGCGGTCTTGTTCAATCGCACCGGCTGCAGGCGGAATGAGTTTTCCCCCTCTGGAATCATGGCCAAAGGGATGGGACTTCGGTCAGGCCTCACGTGCAGGCGCTTCGACTCGAGCCACGCGCAGAGACGGGCGTCGTGAATCTCCGGTTGGTCGTGCCAGAAGTCGGGATCGAGGCCGCAGTGAATCTGAAGATGATCCAACAGCAACTCGATGACCGACATGTTCTTCGGGAAATAGCGCCTGACGTTGTGCACGCCCACATGAAGTCCGGTGATTTCGAGGCCTTTGCTTTGCGTTTTGACTACCATACATACCTGCCATTCCGTGCTGGATGAGGTAAGTCTAGTAAGCAAGGTTAGAGAAAGCCGATTGCTGAATCATGAAACCAGTCTTACGAATTCCACATTTGAAACTCATAAGTTGCAGAACCAATTTGGGCTGCCGGGGAAAACCTGCTCTACATTGCCTAGAATAGCGATGAATTGAGGATTGCGGCCGAGGGTTGCGGTATCCCGGATAGAACGAAACCAGGTGACTCGACTCAGACGCTGAATGGTCCCCATCCGACTCCTCATCGGAACGTCAAGGCTGGGGCATTATGGCATCGATTTGCGGCATTATCAGTCAAGAATGGCGCAAAAGCGCTTGAAAACAGGCCGAAATTGGCGAGTTCTGTTTACCAGTAAATTAACAGAATGCTTTTATAAGATGTCTATTATGTGTCACTTGCACTATTTTTATGGTCAAAAAAGTGTCCTATAGCGGTAGGGGGGGTGGGGGTAGGACGATTTTTGGGCTGGTTTTTTGCTCGACATCGGCATAGGTCCTTTCCAAGTTCTTGACGGCCAGGAAACGTTCTCTGCCTCTGAGCGCGGGCGCGGACGAGGACGTCCGCGCTGCAGCCGGCCGGGAGGCCTGCGTTCTTTTTCGACTAGAAACATCATGCGCTCATGAGGCTTAATTCTACGCAAGAGAAACCGCAATCCATCTCCATCGTTTTCCGGTGCGATGGCGGAGTGGGAGTGGTGGGTAGGTTGACCGGCTCAGGCCGCTGGCCGAGGCTGCTGCTTCACCCGGACATGGCTATTCATTGTGAAGGGCAAGAGCCGATACGAGTTGTTGCCTGTGGGGATCATCGCCAGCGGGACGGGGGCTCGATCCGGTCTTCCATGCAAGTGCTTGGATTCGAGCCAGGCGCAGAGCCGCGGATCGTAAATCTCCGGCTTGCCTTGCCAGAAATCGGGCGTGAGGCTGCACTGAATCTGCAAATGACCAAGTTGCAACTCGATGACTGGAATACGGTTGGGAAAATAGCGCCGGACGTTATCAGTGCCGACATGGAGACCCGTAATTCCGATTCCCTTGCTTTGTGTCTTGACCACCATAGATACCTGCTTTCCCTTGCTGGATGATGTCCGTCCAGGGAGCCAGGTTGAGGAAGCCACATGCATATGCCGGGAGTCGTCGAGGCAGTTGTGCTATTCAAAACCAACCGTACGGGGAGACAGTTCCGGGAAGAAGGGGAGCCTCTTCTTGCGCCCTGCGAGGGATTCATTCGGTTGAGTGTTTGGGTTGGGCAGCCTCACCCTATGGAAAGGTGCGAGCAGGCATCCACGCTTTACAAAATGATTGTATGCGATAAAGACGTGCGGGGTTGCGCGTATTTGTTTACTTTTCAGGAAAAACTCACCTGCAAATCAGGAGATGTAATCGCGCGCGCGAGGGTGGGCAAGAGAAGAGGTGGCTGGGCGGTGATTCACTTTGCGCATCGGATTAAGTCTTCAAGCTCAGTAGCGATCTCGTACTGCTGGGTGTTGGTGATGCGGTTGAAGAACGGAAGGGCCAGGGTTCGGCGGGCGATGGATTCGGTGACGGGGAGCTCAGACGCGCAAGCGCTGGGCTGGGCGAGCCAAGCCGGTTGCAGATGAATGGGGGCAAAATAGCGTCCAGTGGCGATGCCGCGGCGGGCGAGTTCGCTCTGGATTTGGTCGCGGTCCGTGTATTCGGGCAGGCGGACGACGTAGACGAACCAGCTGATGGTGCGGTCGGGAAGACCCAGGGGTGGGAGTTCCAGGCCGGGGATTTCGCGGAGAAGCGAGGCGTACCGGCTGGCGGCGGCCTGACGCATCGCGAGCATTTCTTCAATACGGCTCAACTGGACTCGGCCGAGTGCGCAGGCCAGGTCAGAGAGCCGGTAGTTGTAGCCGAGTTCGGCGTGGTCGAGCCAATTGCCGGAGGGCAGTCGACCCTGATTTCTGAGGCTTCGCAGGCGGGCGGCGTGGGCGGGGTCCCGGGCCAGCACGGCGCCGCCCTCTCCGGTGGTGAGTTGCTTGTTGGGGTAGAACCCGAAGACCGCCAGGTGGCCGAAGCTGCCGGCGCGACGGCCGTCAAACTCCGCGCCAATGGCTTCGCAGGCATCTTCAATCAAAAGAAGATTGTGGCGGCGGGCGATCGCTGTCAGGGCGTCCATCTGGGCGGGAACGCCAAAGGTGTGAACGACAAGGAGAGCACGGGTGCGTGGGGTGATGGCGCGCTCGACGGCTTCGGGGGAGAGATTGAGGGTGACGGGATCGATTTCTGCAAAGACCGGGGTGGCCCGCACCTGGAGAACGGCGTTGGCCACGGCGACAAATGTGAACGACGGCACAATCACCTCATCGCCCTCGCCGATGCCCAGAGTGGTGAGCGCCAGATGGAGACCGGCGGTTCCGGAGCTGACGGCCACGGCGTGAGGCACGTCGTGGTAGGCGGCCAGAGCCGATTCAAAGGCGAGGAGTTCGGGTCCCAGGCTCAGGTGCGGCGTGCGCAGGACTGCCGTCACCGCATCGATTTCGGCTTGGGTAATGTCGGGCGAAGAGAGCGGAATGCGGAAGGTCATGGTCTTTAGCGAGTTAGCGAGTTGGCAAGTCAGCGAGTTGGCGAATTGGCAAGTTGGCGAGTTGGAAAATCAGGCGGTGAGCGGCGCGGGCTGCTTAAGAAGGATGCCTTCGAGCGGGACCGTAGTCAGAACTTGGGTGATGGTTTTGGCGGCGGTTCCGTTGCCGTAGGGGTTGGTCATGCCGCGGAGGCTTTCTCTTAAGTTTGGATCGAGGGCCTGGGCGATGGCCGCCAGGATGGCTGCGGTATCGGGTGGAGCGTCGATGACGTTGCGGGCGCGTTCGCGGCCCTGCTGGCGCATTCCTACGTTGACCGTGGGCAGGGCGAAGGAGGCAGCTTCCATGATGCCGCTGGAGGAGTTGCCCACCATGGCATCCACCTGGCCGAGCAGGCTCCAGTAGGTGACGGCGTCGAGGTTGACGTAGAGGTGGGTGAGCGGGCGGCTTTCCGCCAGAGCGCGGGTTCTTTGGATGAGCGCGTGGCTCCCGGCGTCGGAGTTGGGATAGACGAAGATGAGTTGACCAGGCGCATGAGCGAGGGCGGCGAAGACTGCGTCGGCTTCGGCGTTGGTGTCGCGCAGGATGGTGACCGGATGGTAGGCCGCCAGGATGGAAGGCGGAGTGAGCGTGAGGCCGAGACGGGCTTCGAGAGCGGCGCGATCAAGGAGGGTGGAACGACTGATGTGGTCCAGTGAGGGCGCACCGGCGTGATGTACGCGCCAGGGCTCCTCGCCCATGGAGATGACGCGGCGGCGGGCTGTTGGCGTGGAAGTGAAGTGGATGTGGGCGAGCTTGGTGAGGGCGTTGCGGATCTGGTCGTCGATGGCGCCCTGGCTGATCTCGCCGCCCTCAATGTGGGCGATGGGAATGCGCAGGGCCACGGCTACCGAGGCAGGAGCCAGCATCTCGTAGCGGTCGGCGATGAGGAGCAGCAGATCGGGCCGCCAGGCGGTGAGCGCATCGGCCAGGCCGAGGATGGCGAGGCCGATGGTCTTGGCCATGCCGGTGTCGGTATCGGAGCTGAGGAGGCACTCAATCCGCGCTTTGATAGGAAAGCCGTCGCGCTCGATTTCCTGAATGGTCGAGCCGAACTCCGGAGAGAGGTGCGCGCCGAGGGTGAAGACGCCCAAATCGACTGCCGGATGAGCGGCCAACTCGCGCAAAGGCCAGTAGAGGTGGCTATAGTCGGCGCGGGAGGTGGTGACAACGGCGATGCGGCGCTTCTTCGGAGACTCGATCATAGAGCGACTCGCTGGGCGGATTGCCGGGAGAGTTCCAGCACGGCTCGGCTGGGAGTGTAATCGGGGACAAGGCGGCGAAGTTGGGCGAGCGCGGCGTCCAGATCGCGGGCTTCCAAGGCTTTACGCAGGGTGGCGAGCTGGGGCGCGAGTTGCGGCGCGGGCAAGAGATCCGGATCGACGGAGACGACTCCGGCCAGACTGGTCGGAAAGGTCGATACGCCGGAGGACCAAAGCTCTTCGGTTTCCTTGTCGCCGGGACGGAGGCCGGTGAACTCGATGGGAATCTCCCGGTTGGGCGCGAGTTCGCGGACCATGAAACGGGCCAGGTCGGCAATGAAGTGGGTGGACGGCAGCACTGGAGCCAAGAGCGTTCCAGGCTTGGGCTGGGTGGCGGCGATCAGAAGCAGATTCACCGCTTCGTCGAGAGTGACGAAGTAGCGGCGCGCGGCGGGATCGGTGACGGTGACCGGTCCGCCCTGGGCGATCTGGCGCGTGAAGACTTCGGCGACACTGTCGCGGGAAGCCAAAACGTTGGCCAGGCGCAGGACCGTTCCGCCGGAGGAGAGCACGATTTGCTCGGCGACGCGCTTGGTAGCGCCCATGACGGAGGCCGGTTCGACGGCCTTGTCGGTGGAGAGCAGGACTACGCGGGCGCCGTGGACGTCGGCCGTTTCAGCCAGAGTTCTGGTGGCGAAGATGTTGTTGGCGATGGCCGCGAGCGGCTGCTCTTCCATGAGCGGAACGTGCTTGAAGGCGGCGGCGTGGAAGACGAGGCGCGGGGCGTGGAGGGAGAAGATTTCGTCGAGCAGCGGCTGGTCGGCTGCGCTGCCGAGAACCGGAGCGATGGGACAAGCGACGTCGGGATTTGCTGCCTGGAACGCCGCCCAATCGCGCTGGAGAGCGTAAAGATTGCTCTCCGAAGCCTCGAGCAGAACCAGCTTGGAAGGCGACAGAGCGGCCAGGCGCAAGGCCAGAGCCGAGCCGATGGAGCCGCCTGCGCCGGTGATGAGAATCGGCTGGCGGCGGAGCGCTTCAATTCCGTTCTGCGGAAGTGACGGGAGCTGCGGACGGCGAAGAAAACCGCTCCAGTTGAGTTCCTTGTGGGGTGAAATCACAGTAAAAGTATAAATTGATGGGCTGGTGCGGACGGGTGCGGCTGATTTGCACTACGGGAAACGGCGGGGTCGCCTGGACGATCTGTTGTCCTGATTGAACGAAGCGAATCATCAGGGACGAAGGTCGGCGATACCTCTTCGCAGCGGTCCTCCAAAGAGCTGGTTTTGTGCCAAAAAGGGCCGAATGTGGAAAAAAACGGGGTAATTTGGGGTGAAATCTAAAATGTAAGCGTTGATTCTATTGTACTTAACAATTGATAGCCTGTGGAAATCTCAAGATTTCGATGGATCGACAAGTTTGTAAGACATTTAAAATAATAGAGATACGTCTATTGTTCTTTGCGAAAAGCGAACAAAAAGTGAATACTTTCCTTTTTTTTCTGGGTGCGGGCCGGCCAAATCGCTGACAGATTGGTCCGGCTGCGTCGTTTCAGTTCATGTTTCAATTGTGTGCGCCTGAATGGTAATTAGTCGTCCCTGAAAAACCAATTAACCACTAAAAGAATCAATGACATAAGGGCGTCTCGTCGGGTAAAATATACTCAGAAGTCACAGAAAACACAGCAAATACCGGGAAAAACCGATGCGCCC
>Ga0255353_1000240_pt1 | contig 35617 bp, 21 predicted proteins | sample HBST25metaG_FD_189941 | JGI IMG/M metagenome (GOLD analysis project Ga0255353, IMG submission 189941) | Peat soil microbial communities from Stordalen Mire, Sweden - H.B.S.T25 | ecosystem: Environmental > Terrestrial > Soil > Wetlands > Peat | place: Sweden: Norrbotten County, Stordalen Mire...
TATCGGCGCCGTCCATCGCGAAGGTAGCTTCCACGCCGCGCTGGCCGTTGATGGCGAATTGTGCGGTAAAGTTGGTAGCGCCGTTGGCGTCGGTCATGGTGCCGGCGGCAAGCAGCAGCAGGGAGCTGAAGTCGCGCTTGTTGAGCGGCAGTTCGCTGACCGCCTGGCTGGATAGCTCCTCGCCCCCGGTCGCGGCCTGGCTCTTGAGAGCGGCCACGGTCAGTTCTCCGCGATTCGAGAGTGTGAGCACAACTGCGGGAGTCGCCGCATCCAGATCAATGGGCTGGGCATAGTCGAACTTGCGGCCATTCGATTCAACCACGAGCCGGTATTGCCCGGCGGGCAGAGCGGGTAGCCTAAACCGGCCATCGGCCTGGCTGACCGCTTCGGCCCTGTCGGCGGCGGAAACAAGCCGCACCTTGGCCGCAGTGATGGGCGCGCCAGCGGGGCTGCGCAGAACTCCATGCCAGACAGGCTGAACCGGCGTCTGCGCCCACGCTCCTGCCGTTGAGATAAGCAGTACCGAAAGCAATAGACCCCAGAGGCACCTTACATTCCGTTTCGTCATTGAACTGCTCTTTCAGCGTCCGCCGCTCAAGATGACCTTCAAATGCTCTCTTCAATTATGAGACATGGAATTCCCATCAATTATCCCCTTTATTGACTCAAAAAGACCGGCGGTTCTCACCCGGACTATGAGCTCTACTTCTTGCCGCGTCATCTGGAACAGTTTTCGCTTCTAATTGCAGTCAGAGCTGTGAAATCAACACGGTATTCGGATAATAGTGAGCGAGGATCTCGTGAAAGTTTGCCCCTGCCGCCGCCATACCGGCAGCGCCATGCTGGCACATTCCCACGCCGTGTCCTGCGCTATGGCCTTCCAGTTGCCATCCTGAGCTGTTTTCGGCAAGGGCAAAATCGCTGCCCGGCACCGCGCTCCAGCCCCATTCGCGCGCCGCTTCAATACGCCGCCGTTCGTTGCCGGGTTGGAGCGCGTGAGCGCTCTTGCCGATGCTGCTTCGCCAGGCATAGGGATGCCTCCGGCACCAGGCGCAAGGCACGGCAAAATAAGGATAGCCCTCGCCGGGTTCCAACCCAACATCGCGCAGGCTGCGGGTATGGCCGCCGCAGCGGCTGGAGTAAAGTGCCGCCAGCGGCTGGCCGTGATAGGCGGTTACCAGCCCGCGCGTGGCCTGGACGGCGCTGAAAACCCGGCTGGTCAAGGGCGGCGGAGACTTAAGAAATTGGCAATGCGTGGTATCGCAGAAGTCAAAGTCCAGATGCCTTGGACCAGCGGCCAGAAAGGAGCGGGTGGCAACGGCCTGCGCCTTCAGAGCTTCGAGGGGCGCGGCTTCATCCATCTCCGCGGCCACGATCGAAGCCACCGCCGTCTCTTGATCCATGGCGGTCACTGCCAGGAGCACGCCGTTGCGCGCCTCGATTGTTAGCCGGGCCCTGTAGATGCGGTGGAATTTTTCCGGTACGGCAAGGCGAAAGGAAACGGCCCCGCCATCCCTTGCGGTGGCCGTCCAGCGGCTGGCGGATCGAGAGCCGGCCAGTACGCGATTGCCCTCGGCGCGAAAGAGCAACTGCCGGTGGCCCGGTTCGCCGTTGAGCACCAGCGCTGAAGTTGCCGTGGCGCCGTCGGCGGAGACGGAGAGAGCTTGTCCCTCCTCCGGCAAAAGTTCCAGTTCGTGAGGATGAAACAACCCCAGCACTCCAAAACGGAAGTCCTGCTGCGCTTGCAAGGGCGCGGCCAGCAGCAGAGTGCAGAGCCAGACGCGATGAACGGTGCGCATCCATGGACGCGCTCTGCTCGCCGGTGAAGTTTCGCTGGCCATCGACTCGATTATCGCTTGTCTGCGCTCTGGCCTGCGCCGAGAGAACGCAACATGGCGCCGGCCACTCTGGCGCTGGCCGCGCCTGTTCCGCCGTGCATACGCACCAAGAGCAGGAGCCGTGGCTGCGCGGCCGGGTAGAGCGCCACGGTGAATCCATCCGCGGGCCCTTGCGGCGTATGCGAGCAAACCGCCGTACCGGTTTTCGCCAGAGCCGCATCTTCGCCCAGAGCCGAATCGACGGCGCGCGCCGTTCCATGCTCTGCCGAGCCGAGCATTCCTTTTATGATCCGGCCTTGCAGGGCGGAGCGCCGTTCCTTTTCTATTTCGAGATAGGCTCGGGCCAACGCCAGCGGCTGCTCCTTCCACTCCGTTCCTAGTCCGATGAGGCTGTCGTCTGCGATTTCTGGCGCAGGCCCAGCAAGCCCGTATCGGGCAAAGGTTGCGGCGGCGCGCGGGCGGTCAAGCCCCACGGCCAACTCGTGAAAATAAGTGTTGCAGGACTGCGCGATGGCCTCTTCCAGCGTCAGGCTTCCGTGCCCGGCGGGGAGCCAGCAACGAGTGCGCGTCCCCAGGCAGCGTACAGTGGGAAAACGGCCGCCGTTTTGCTCTCCATAGGCGATGGACAGGAAGGGTTTGACCAGCGAGCCAATTGGGATTGCCGGTTGCGCGGGCCAGCGCTCGGCCAGCACGTTGCCCGAGGCGTCGAGAAGAAGATAAGAGATTTCCGGGCCGGCGAAGTTGCGATTGAGAACAGCCTTGGCTGCCTGAGAAAAGTGCGTCTCGCGCGCGGGCTCGGCCGTGCTCGCAACAAAGAGCAGAACGGTCGCGGCCAGCGCCGCCGTCCGTACGAACCGCATTCCGAATGCCAGCTTGAATCGCCGCGCGGTTAGAGCCAAACCAGAGTGGCCATGCTCAGAGGGGCGCGAGCCACCTTGGACAACCTTCGCAAGGGTGCGCAGACTCCGGCTTCGCCCTAGCGAGTCCATTGATAGGTAACCGTCTGCGTCACTTTGGCGCCGAGATCCTTTTCTTCGATGCGCTCCGACTTCACGTTGGAGAAGACACGGCTGAGGCTCGCCACATCTCCGGAAAAGAAGGCCGGAGTTTCTCCGCTGGCGGCTGGCGTCTCGCGGTCGCTTGCGCCGCGCTGGCCCGCAAGATCCAACTGCGCCATCAGCCTGCGGAAGCTGCTTTCTTCCTGTGTGTGCTGGAAGAGAGCGGTATAAGTAACACTGCCGTTTGCATCCGACGAAACGGCCTTCTGACCACGCGCCAGCAGGCTCTCCAACAGAAGAGAGTCGTTGGCCAGCAGAAGTTGCTTGCCGTTTGCCGCGAGATAAAGAGGCAGTGCTCCATCGAGGGCGAGATATGCGCCCGCCGCGCTCGATCGTTTCTCCCAGTTCACGCCGAGGCTTCCAGTGGTCAAGCCGGAAGGCAGGGCCGAAGTCAGCGCCTGACGCACTGCATCCTCATCCCAATTCCGCGGCGCGGAAAGCACCATCGCTGTCTGCAACGAAACAAAGGCGTTCTCCCGCGGGGCGCGCGTGGAATAGACTTCCAGCAATGCCTCGGACGGTTGCGCGGCCAGCAGCGCGCGCAGGGGCGCGTACGCATCCGTCTGCTTGGCCACAACGGGAGCCTGATCGATACGTACATCAAGCTGCGCCGCGCTACCGGAATTTTCTGCCACGGCTGCTGCGGGTGCGGTCGAGTAAGAAGCGGCCGCGCGTTCCGGGTTTGGTTCCAGGAGATTGTCGCGCAGAGCTTGCAGCACACTCTCCGGGGCGGGCGAGGCCTGCACCGCATAAAACGCCGCGTCTTCAGGCGCCAGAGTGGCGAGCGAATGCACGTCGCCGTGAGAGACGCCGGCTGCGCCGGCGCGGCGCAGCAACACACGCTCCTCGCGATAAGCCTGACTGCTTCGATACAAGTCGCTTACCGCAGACGAATACTGCTTCATTTCGGTGATGTTTTGCTGAATCCAGTAGCTGCGGAAATACGGCGTGCGGACGATTTTCTCCAGGTTCAAAACCATACGCAGATCGCCGCGTTCGCCCGCAGCCTGCTGCACAGCTTCGGCAAACCAGCCCTCGTTGGCGAGGTTGTGCGTCGATGTCCCGGCGAGCCGGTCGAGCACGCCCGCCACCAAGTCTTCGTCGGTGCCGAGAATCAGCCAGCCATCCCTGGAGGCAAAAGCCGCGGTGCGTGACGACGATGCGTCCGTATGCACATAGAACGCGCTTCCCGCCTCGCTGCGCTGCTCGAACTTGCTTCGCGTCTGCCATAGCGGAGTGCTTTCGATCTGCTGCTGATCGAGGCGAGTTACATAAACGAATTTGAGATTACCGATGTCGTAAAGCCCCAGACAGCTCTCCTTGCCTGCGACTTTTCCGAGCAGGCTGCTGTCGGCGGGAAGTCCGGCCGCGGTCGAAAATTCATCTTGCGCCTGAGATAGCCGCGTGAAGAGGCGCGAGTTGCTGAAGGAGGCATGATTGTCGCTGACCAGCCAGGCGCGCTTTTCCTCTGAGGCATTCCAATCGCGCAGCAATGAGCTGAAGTCGCGAGCCTCGATGGAGAGCAACGCGCCCTCAGGCAGCAAGGCAGGCAACTCGGGCTGTGGCTTCAAAACCCGCTCCAATGCGCCCACGGCAAAGACCACGCCGCAACCCAGCAGAAGTACACTCACCGAAATCCAGAGGCGTCGTTTCATTCCGCATCCTCCTCGTTCTTGGCCGTCTTCCTGGGAGTGAACGGCATTCCCGGCAGCAATCGTGGACGCACCACGCGGTCCTGATCCAACTCCGCGTGAATCTTCGGGGCGCGCGCTTCGTTTTCTACTATGCGGGCCACATCCGTCTCCAGCCGCTTCTTTTCTTCTTCAAAAGCGCGCTGCCGCGGCGAGTCTTTTTCGGAACTCAGCGCGCGCGCGACCAGCCGCAGAGCATCCTCGCTCTCCTGCCGCTTCTCTCTGGCGCGAATCGCAAACCAGGTAAGCTTGGCCGCATCCTCCGGCTTCAGTCCAGTGAGTGCGGAATTGATTTGCTTGTTGAAATCGCTATCGGATTCATCCGAGCCGTAGTATCCCCCGTAACGCTGACCGTAGAATCCTCCGCCATACTGGAGAATTGGTTCGGCGGCCACGAGCGCGCGGGCATCCTGACCCGCCGCAAAGGCCGCCGACAGATACTGGAAGCGCACTTCCGAATTGCCGGGGGCGGCGGCGATGGCGGCCCGCAGGATGCGCTCCCGCTCCTTGTCGTTGGGCGCGCAAGTTGCGGCCGCTCTGCGTGCCTCTACAAAGAAAGGCTTGTCGGCTTCGTCCGCTCCAGGGCAGCCGCCGCGCGCCAGCAATTGCAGTTCGGCGCTGCCCGGATCGGATTTTGCGCCTCCGTGGCCTTTCAGCGCGCGGGCTGCGGCCAGTCGCTCCACATACTTTGCGTTGGGGTCGGCGGCCACCGCATTGAGCGTCTCAAGCGCCTGCGTCGATTGCGCGTTGACGGCCAACGTGGCAGAAGCCAGCCGGACTTTATAACTTGCATCCCAGGGGAATGCTTCGGCCAGCGGCTGCAGGAACGGCAGCGCCTCAGCGAAGCGGCTGCGCGTCTCCAGCAGGCTGGCCGCCGAATCCGTGTCGGCCCAGGTGTTGTCGCTGACTAGGGTCAAGCGCCGCAGCAGAGCTGCTGTGCCGGATACATCGCCCTCGTCCAGGTCGATTGCGGCCAGACCCAGGAAATTCGGCGCGGTCAGCTCGCGCGCATCAATGGCCCGCTCGTAGACAAATCGCATCACGATCCGGCGCGATGGCTCGCGCAATGCGCTAACAGCATTTTGGAGGTTGGACGGCAAGGGAGCGCTTTCCGGCTGCTTCTTCCACTGTGAAACCAACTGCGGCAAGCGGCCTTCCGTCTCGGCCAGACACAAATTCGAGTCGAGCCATTGCGGTGATTTCAGCTCTTCCGCCGGAATGCGCGCCAACTCCGCGCGCGCTTCAGTGAATTTCTTCTCGTCGAGCAGAGCGTTGATCAGGCGAGACTCATGTTCTTTCAGGCTCCAACTGGTTTCTTCTGGATTGGTCTGCGTCTTCCGGCGGTCCAATTCCACGATGTGCGCGAGAAGCTGACTCGCTTGGGTTTTGGAGATCCACGCGCTCCCTTGGATGGTGCTGAGCACGTAGCCAGGATTGCCGGCGGAGGCCGTAATCTCCAGCAGCCATGCCATGGAATCGCCGTGGGCATGATAGCCAGCCTCCAGCAGAGGCTCCACGCGATAATCGCCGTTACGCGCCAGATAGACGCGCAGCATCGCATCGACCTGCGGGTCGATGGCCGCGTACTGGCCCTCAGCCGCGGCATCGCTCAGCACCTGCGCAAAGTCGCCCCAGAAGCTCTCCGGCACGCGGCGCGCATCGATCTCCTCGGCCAGCCGGTGAACAGCCAACTGCCACGCGGCCAGCGCTTCCGCCTTGTGGCCCTGCTTCCACTCGATGGCCGCGATGCGATCCAGCACGGCTGGCTGATCGCGATTCAGATCGAGCGAATGCTGGTAGTCGGCCAGCGCGACCTCGGCTTTGCCGGAGCCAGCGTAGTACTCCGCAAGCTGCGCATAGGCGCTGGCGCTCTCCGGCGTGTGCTCCAGTTCCGCTTCCAGATAGCTTTCCGCCAGCGCGCCTTTTTCCTCGTCCAGATATTCGCCGTAGCGCGAGCCGTAGTAGAACCATACTTCACCCGCCAATTGCTCCTCGCGGTTCACGGGATGCGCGAGACGTTCGCCGATGGTGGCGTCGCCGCCGAGCGCGCCGTCGAAGTTCGCGCGCACCAACGGCGTGTGCTGGCGCAGATAAAGCCCCGTTAGCCCGGTGTAGGCTTTCTTCCACACCGGAGGCAATCCGGCCGAGCGCGCGGCAATGCCAGCCAAAGCCTGATCGGGCTTGCCGTTGGCCACAAGAAATTGCGCGGCGCCATCCGCGACAGTCTTTCGGGACCTCACCGTGCCAGAAGCTCTTTCCACTAGTTCCTGCGGACGCGCAGCCAGCAATAGCGTGTAATAGCGCGGCTGCTCGCTCCCGCCAAGCTGATTCCATGTGCGCATCTTTTCCATTACGCGCAGTTCCGCGGCAGAGTCTCCCTGCGCGCGATAAACCATCACCGCGTTTTGCCAGACCGGCGGCTGCTTTTTGGCCGGAAGCGTGACAGCGTACTTCTCCAGCTTTGCGCCGACCCCTTCCGATTGCACCCTTCGCCGCTCGAATTGCAGCCACTCGCTCAGCTCGCTGCGATCCGGATCGCCGCTCTTCTCGGCAAATTCCCAGAGCAGATCGGCTTCCATATCCACCAGACCCGCCGCCCGCATCGCCGGCAAATAGACTTCGCGCAATTCGCTTCCATCGGCTGCGGCGGCACGCTTGCTTCCGAGCCATGCGGCAAATTGCGCTTTCTCCTCCGGCGTATAGTATTCGCCGACGACCTCGGCCATTGACTTCATGGCTTGCGCAAAGCCGGACTTTGCCTGCGCGGTGCGCTGGGCAACCCTCTGCTTGCGCCAGTCCTCGCCGGTGATAGCGCCAAAGCCTTCCTTCATCACCTGCTGCGCGACCGTTGAGAGAGAGACACTCTCCGCCTTCTGGCGCGCGATTGCCAGGCGTGTAAACGCGGCGTCGCTCTGGCGCTGCCGCGCCATGATCCGCGCATAAACCGCCGCTCCCGATTGATTCCCGGAGTCCACGAGCAGCTCGGCCCCCGCGGTATCCATGCCCTGCTCGGCAAAGCGGCGCGCTTCGTTGAGCAGGCCCCATTGCTCCAGCCGCGTTGCCACCTCGAAATCGTTTTTCGCTTGTTGCGGACGGCCCGTAATCCACGCTTCTTCGAGCGCTTTCACTGCGGCCGCGTTCCGGCCTTGCCGCGCCCGTGCTTCGGCCGCCTTCACCATCCATTGCGGATCGCGGTAGCTCAACTTGTAAATCTGTTCGTAGTCGGCAACGGCATCGTCGAGCCGGTGAAGACGTTCTTCCAGGCTGGCCTTCGACTCATACAGATCTTTCTGTTCCGGACGCACGCGAATTGCCCTGGCGTAGGCATCGATGGCCGCCGGATCATCTTCGAGCGCAGTCTCCAGCCGCGCAAGGACAATGTTCCAGCGGGCGTCGCGCGGCGAAGCTTCGGCCGTCTTGCGATAAAAGCCGAACAGCTTTTCGCGCTGGCCATGCGCGCCGGCCACGAGCGCGGCCTCCTGCGCCAGCGCCGCGCCGCAACTGAGCGAGGCGCACCGTCTTTTCGCCGCGCTCCATTGCGGCAGCCTGAACGGCGGTCAACTCTGCGCGGTAAAACACAGCGAGCCCTGCTGCATCGCCGGAGTGCGCGTAGTTGTCGGCCAACGCCGCTTCCGTCTCCGCATCGAGGGGTTTTTGGCTGAGCAGCGATTCCAGCAACTTTTTCGAGCGCGGATATTCGCCCAACTCCGTCAGCTTGCGCGCGGCTTCCAATTGGAATTGCCGCTTGAGTTCGGGATAGGCCGCATCTGCAGAATCCAAAAGCACGGTGACGGCCTGCGGCTTGCGCTCATGCGCCCAATCAAAATCCACGGTCGCGCGCACCACGCCCAGCACCTTGGCGTGCTCGTGATAGATCGACTCAACTTCCGCCGCTGCGGCTGCCGGTTTGCGCTGCTCTTCCAGATTCACGAGTTGATAGCGCAGCTCCAGATTGTGCACCGGGTCGGTGGTGAGCGCGATCTGGCGCGCCAGCGCCTGCTGCTCCACCTCTGGCAAGCTGTGATTGCGCGCGGCCGCAGTGAGCGCGTCGAGCACATCGAAAGACTCAGTCCGCGCCACCGCCTGCTTCAGTTCCTGCGCGATCTCATCGCTGCGATGCTGGGCCGTGAGTACGCTCACGCGCAGCTCGATGGCCGCGCCGGTGGGCGCGGACGAGTTTAGCAATCCCGCCGTTTCAGTCTCGACCGCGGCGCGCAACTCCGGCCGGCGCGCCAGCGACTGCAACCGGGCGCGGCTCTCCTCGGAAGGCTTTTCGCCGAGCGAACTGGCAACGTATTCCTTGACCGCGCCGGGCAAATCGCCCTGGCTCTCCTCGATCGCTCCCGTCTCGTAGCCGAAGAGCACCGGCTCCGCCAGCCGTTCGCGGCCCTTGTGCAATTGCGCCAGCGCGGAGGAAAAATCGAAGTAATCCCAAAAGACAGTGGCCGATTGCAGATAGCCGCCGACTTCTCCCGGATGCACTTCCGCCATTTGCGTCCAGTAGGGCGCCGCCTCGGCAAAACGCCCGCGGTCGGCGTAGATATCTCCGATACGCGCCAGCGTTTCCAGATCGTCCGGCCTGGCGCTCAACAGCCGCTTCTCAATCTCGATAGCTTTGTCGGTATCCTCGGGATGGAAGTAAGCGAGCGAGCGATAAAGCGACGAGGCCTGCCGGCCCAGCGCTTCGTCAGCCGGATACTCTGCCGCCAGCGCATCGGCCGCAGCTACGCTCTCTTCATAGCGCGATTGCCACAGGCAAGACTCCAACCAGAAACGCTCCGCCGCGGGATTGGATTGGGCCAGAGCGCTCCACTCTCCTTTGTCAATCTCCGGAGCTTGTTGCCGCAACGCCTCCAGTTGCGCATCCAGCCGGCCGGTTCTGCTCAGCAATTCAAACAACTGATCGCGCAGTTCGGGAGACTCGGCCCAGTGCTCCCAAAGCAGTTTCTCCGCTTCCGCAGGCTCTGCGTTCGGACCGCTTCGGTAATGCGCCAGCAGACTGCGAACAAAGGTCAGATCGTGAGGAAAGCGCTGGTGCGCGTAGCGATCGACCTCCAGGGAAAGCCGCGTATCGGGCGCGGGCGCCTCTCTTAGGTACGCTTCCAGCTCGGTCCCCGAAAAGATTCCTGTCACCTTGTGCGAAAGCGCGGAGTAATCCGCATTGCGCCGCTGGCGCAGATAGAAGCGGGCCAGCTTGGCGTACCAGCCCGTGCCGAAGCTGGTGTCCTGGAACTGCCCGATGGCTCGCTGATAGACCTCTTCCTCGTGCGCATTCAGGCGATTCTGTTCCAGAAATTCTGCCAGCTTTTCGTAGAGTCCTGGATCTTCCGGATTGTGGTCCAGTTCTCCGCGCAGCACGGCCAGCGCGTCAGGCAGTTCCTCGATCGCGACCAGCCGGGAGAGATAGCGATCCAACACCCGCGCGTAATCTCCGGAGCGGACCTTTCCGGCTGCTTGGCCGGCAACCGGCTTGCTATAAACCGAACCGGATTTGCCCTGTGGCTCTCCCAGCGGAACGCCATCCGCTTTGGCGGCCAATTCCTTCAATAGGCTGGCATAAAGAGTGAACTCTTTCTCCGTCTGATTGGTCCGGCTGTAGATGTCGGCCAACGCGAGCGCCACTTCCACGCGGCGCGCGTCGGCGGGGAACTGGGCCAGGAATAGCGTTCCTTCGCCAATCGCCGCATTGTTCTCTCCGTAAGCGGAGTAAGCATCCATCAATCGCGAATGCAATTCCGCGCGCTCTTGCGATTGAGGAAAACGCCGGTCGATGTCTGCCAGCAGTTCCGCGGCTTTGGCGCGGTGAAAGTAGGGAACGGCGAGAGAATCCTGCGTGGAATACTCGGTGGCTGGCTGCCGCGAATTGAAGAACAGAGAGAGAATTCCATTCAGGTAGCCCGGACCGCGGTCCATTGTGGCAATGCTCTTGTAGAGCGCTAAATTGCCCGCGCCCAGGCGCAGCGGCTGCTCCGGCGCGGTGAGCAAAATGCGCGTCAGCCCGGCGAGTCCCTTCAGTTCAGCATCTGGAGTCTGCTTGCTTGCGGCCAGCGCGTAATAGTAGCGCGCAGCCTCGGGAAAATCCTGCACGCCTTCGAGCAAACGGCCCAGCGTATAGAGTTCGTCGGCGCTCCATGCGGCGGCGCGCGCATCTTTTCGCTCGCGATACTCGACCAGCACAGCCTTGGAAGCATTCAGTTGGCCTTGCTGCTGAAAGATGTAGAAGAGCTTGGCGGCATCTTTTAGCGCGCCGGGGCCACCTTCTGGCTTGGCCGCAAGACTAGCCCTCAGGGCATCGCGGGTCTTGAGTGTCTGATGGCCGCGGTCCAGCAGCTCGTAGTAACTCTTGACCAGTTCCGCCGGCCAGAGTGGCTGAAAACTGCGGTCGAAGACGGCCAGACCGTCCTTGGCCGAGCCGCGTCCCGCCGCCACTTCCGCTTCGGCCCTGACCGGGAAGAGAGCATCGCCGGGAAGAGCATTGCGGTAGCGGGCAATCAAATCCGTCGCGGCGGAGAAATCCTTGCCCGCCAGATCGAAAGCCAGTTCGCGCTCGTAGACAGCGCTTTCAAGGGGGTAACGCCGCTCCCAGCCAGCGTATTCGCGCATCGCAGCCGCGCGGCCCAGCGCGTAGCGGTCCACTACCGCCAACGCGCGTTCCCAGGCCTTCCATGAGCGCTCGGAGCCGGCCGCCGTCCAGCGCTCCTGCGGCGTCGCCGCGGCCTGGCCAACTGCTTCGAGGGCCGCCAGTTCTTCCCGCGGCTTCAACCGCCGCTCATAGAAATCCGCCAGATCGAGGTTCGCGGCGGCCTTGTCGTCTGCCTGTTCCGACCAACTCTTCCAATCGCGCTCGGCGGCGGCGAAGTCGAGCGCTTGTTCGTCCTCCATGGCGCGCAGAGAATAAAGCGCCGCGCTCTTCTGATTGGCGCCGATCAGAGACGTCAGTGCCGACCGTGTCTCGCGCGGCGACCGCCGGAAGAGAATCTCTCCGCCGGGCAATTTCATCAGCCGGTAGAGCGCGTTCTCCACGCCCGAGCCGGATTCGGCATTCTCCAGCCAACGGGAGAGGCTGGAGCCTGCGCCCAGCAACAATCCGGGGTTTTGCCATACCACCAGCGAAGCCGAAGCCGTCAGCGCCGCAGCGCCCAGAGCCGTGGCAGCCATGCCGATTCTGAGGCCGGCAGTGCGTTCTTTTGCTTCGGAGATAAGCTCTTTTGAAAACTCGCGCTCAAGGAACCACTTCAATTCGCACCTCCGCGCTGCCCAGGTTGTGCGCCATGTCTTCCGCCGTTACCGCCAGCACATATTCGCCCGCAGGCAAGGCTGGCGGCAGACTGAGTTGTCCGGTGCTTGCCTCCTGCGCGCGATCCCAACGCAGGCTGACCGGGGCCAGCCCTTCCACACGCGCCGTCAGCGTTCGCGTACTCTCAGAGGCGCTGACCTTGAGCGGAATGGTTTCGCCTGCCCGGAATCGCTTGCGGTCCAGCCGCACCTTGACGGTGGGAGGGGTCGAGGCGATCACAAAGCTCTTCGATTCGCGGTAGACCTGCCCATTCGTACCGCGGAGCACCAGACACACCGGATAGCTGCCGTCCTTCATGTCGGTGGGCGCCAGAAAACGGGTCTGCCAGACATCCTCGTCCGGCAGATAGCGCAGCGGCTTCTCCAGTCCGAAGGGAAACAGGGCAATTACGGAAACAATGGCCTTGTCGGTATGGACGCGCAGGACCGGATCTCCGGGACGAATGACGCGCGGCCGCAGCAGCGCACGGGGAGCGGCCAGAAACGAGGTATAGGGCGTAACGAACTTGTAGCGGCGCGCGAGGCGGATGATCTCGTTAATAGCTGCTTCGGTTTCTCCATCGCGCTCAATCTGGTCGAGCAATGCCTGCACGCGCGCACCGGCCCACAACCGCGGCAACTGATCGTGTTCCAGAGATTGCGCCGGAAACTCGGCCTTGGTCTCTGTCTTGATTCCGCGCCCGTCCTGCTGGCCTTCCACGCTGAAGCTGACGCTCTTTTGCGGCTTGGTATACTGGCCCACCCAGCGCGCCTCGCCGCCGTCGAAGACCGCATCCTCCAGCGAATAGACCTTGTCCACCGCGACCTGCGGAGCCACCGTCAGCCGCAAATCCCCGATCGGATTCCGCCCCACCTTGCCGAGAAAGGCCGCCAGCTTGAAATCCACCGGCTCGGTGGAGAGCACCTGCTCCATCACTCCGCCGTTGCGGCTCAACATCCGCAGCAGGGGCAGGTTCGCGTCGTCGCCCACGGCAAAGACATCGGTCTTTGGCCGGCGGTCGGCTGGAAACTGCTTCCACTTGGCTGTGTACCAATCGGCCAGTTTGCCGCTTTGGATCACGCCACGCGTCGCCTCGCCATCCGTCAAAAGCACCAGCGCCGCGCCCGGCGTTGCCAGACTCGACGAATCCGTGCCGCTGAATTGTCCCAACCCTGCATCCAGCGCCTTCTGCAAATCCGTTCCACCGCGAAGATGGCTCTGGCGCAGCCAATTCATCGCCGCCGCAACCTGCGCGAACTCCGCCTTCACAGGAGCGGGTTTGAAGCTCTCCACCCTGGTGTTGTAGAGCAGCAGATTGAAGTTGTCCTGCGGCCCCAGGCTCTCCAGCAGCTTGGCCGCGGCCGCATAACTGCGCTCCAGCTTCTCCCATTGCATGGAGAGCGAAGTGTCCATCAGCACAACCACCGTACGGCTGCCCTGCGTGTTGGCAGGACTGGAGCCCTGCGGCGCGGAAAGCTGCGCCAGCGCCTCAAAAAAGCCAGGCTCCGCGGAGGGCCCCTGCTTCTTCGGGTTGGATGGGGCGGTTTCCGGGTCGATTCCGGCACCCACGGTGACAGCCGGATTTGGATCGCGGAAGGTAATCACTTCCATGGCGCTGCCCGGTTCGTTGATCGCCCACGCCGCCGCAAAATCCTCGGACAGATTCATCTTTGAAGCATCGACCGTGCCCCGGATCGTGTGTTCGTCCTGCTGCTCGATGTGGAAGGGAAGCTGATGACCCTGAACGGCAAAATCCTTCAGCCGTCCGGCCGAGTGCAGATCAAAGCGAATGGTGAGATGCTGCACTGCCTGGCTGGCGTAATCGTCCGGCTTGAGCGGCAGCAGAAAGAAACTCTTGCGCGCCGCGACGGGAATGTGCTGGTGATATTCAATCTCCAGCCGTTTGGTGCCGTAGGCCGGGATGGGCACGATGTGCGCGCTGAAGAGCGAGTTGCGCCGTGCATCCTCTTCGGTGCGCTCGCCCTGTTCCAGCAGGCCGGGATCAATGGCCTGGCTCTTCAACTGCTGATAGATCGCCTTGGCCCGCTTGCGCTCCAGAATCACGGCGGGAATGCGCACCGGACCGTCCCATACGGCAAAGTCGCTGATGGTGGTTCCACCGGGCAGGGCAAAAAGGTAGTTGCCCTCCTGCGGGCTGGCGGTGTGGTTGGTGAAGACCTGCCGCACCCAAACCCGCGCGTCGCCGTTGTCGATGCGAATCTCCACTTCCATACTGGTCAGCGACAGGATCGCCGGATCAGGCGCCTGCTTGTCCAAGGGAACCAGCACGCCGCTATCCGCATGAACCGCTATCGGCATCAGGAGCAACAGCGTCAACAACCAACCACTTCGTCTCATCGCGTCCCCATTGCGGCGGAATTGGAATTGACTGTCATCGTGCAACTCCGCTCACAGCTTGTCTTCGGCAATCTTCACCAGCCCGTTTTCAGTTCCCACGTAAACCACGCCATTGCGGATGGCCAGCGCTGTCACATTCAGCGAGGGCAATCCTGCGGTGATCGTCTTCCATCGCGTGCCGGTCGAGTCGCCCACCAGCAATCCTTGTCCCAGCGTTCCCGCCAGAACGATCCGTCCGTCCGCCACCATCGCCGTGGGATTCACCACGACTCCCTGGCGTGTGGCCTCGGTCGGCGTCACGCTTCCATCGGCCGACAGGCGCAGCACGCCCGCGCCATAGGTGCCCACCAGCCAATCGTTGCCTGCCGCTGCCAGTGCGGTAATCCAGTTATGCTTCAGGCCGGAGGTCGCCGTGGTCAGATTCCTGCGCACCGAGTCTCCGGTCAGCAGCGAAAGCCCGCCCAGCGTTCCGGCCACCAACTGATCTCCGCTGGCGCCCAGAGCATAAACGTGGTTGTTCACCAGTCCCTGAAAAGCATAGATGCTGTGCGCGCCGCTTGCATCCATAAACGTGATTCCCGCAGGAGTAGCCAGCGCCAAGCCATCGCCGTAGAGGGCCACGTCGGTCACATGATCGGCGATCAACCCGGCTTCCCGCGCCAAAACCTGTTTCTGCCGCCCATCGCGGTCGAACATAACCAGCCCATTGGCCGTGGCCACGGCCACCGCGCCGTGCCGAGCATCTTCCACAATCCGGTTCACGCAGAAGACGTGCTCATTCTCCACGTGCACCACCGCTCCTCCCGCGGCCGGCAGAATATCCAGCCCGCGGTCGAAGTAGCCCACCCAGAGCCGTCCATCGGAAGCCACCAGCAGCGCGGAGATGTCCCTGTCCGTCAATTGTGAGCTGCCGCCGCCCAGCGTCCGGCGCCACTGGCCATCGGCTTCCTGGCGCAGCAGTCCGCCGGTAGAGAGCGCATAGCGGCTCTCGCCCACGGTAAGGAATTGCTCCACGGTGATGGGCGCGGGCTGGCCGCTCAGGGTTTTTGCCCTTCCGTCTGCATCCTCTCTGTGTGCGCCATCCTTTCCACGTCCTTTGCGGAAAGGGTGGGAATCAACAACGTCAGCACCAGTCAGAGCCACGATCGGTCTTCTGGCGTTGGTGTTGTTCTCCACGCCGGAGAGCGGAACGCGCATCACCCCGGCTTCCATCTGGCCCACCAGCAGAGCGTCTCCATCGACCGCGACGGCACGAGCATATCTTCCCTTGGCCAGCACCCGCGCGATCTTTCCCGCGCGCACTTCGGCCACGCCCACCGGCGTGCCCACATAAGCGCGTCCATCCGCCAGGGCAATTTGCTCCACCCGGCGGTCGGGCAATCCCTGCTCTTCGCCGATGCGCTCAGTCTGCCCGCCATGCCAGTAAAGCAAGCCATCGTTCAGCGTTCCCACCCACAATTCGGCTTCCGTACCGGCCAGAGAAGTGACATAGACGTTGTCCGTTGTGGGATGGAAGCGCTTCAGCGTTTTGCCGTCATAGATCAACAGACCCAATTTGGCAGTGCCGATCAGCAAGCGCCCCGAGGCCAGCGGCAGCACGGCGGTGACGGCCCGCGCCTCATCCTGACGGGCGCGAATCTGCCGGAAACGCTGTCCATCGAAGGCCAGAACTCCCTCGCCGAAGGTGGCAATCAGCAACTCAGGCTGGCGTGCGCCATTCGGCATCCCCACTGCCATCTCGCCCAGGGAAGCTGCCGGAAGTTCCATGCCGGCGCGATAGAGATGCTCCAGCGTTCCGTCGGCGGCATAGGCGTAGAGGCCCGCCGGTCCAGCCAGATAGATTTTCTCTTGAAACACGGCCGCGCTTTTGAAGACCGCCGGCGCCCAGATTCCTTCAAAGCCCGGATTGGGCTGCGCGCTCAGCGTCCGCTCTTCCACGTCAAAGCGGCTGCTTTGCGCGGCATTGCGGCTGGCGCCGCCCAGCGCGCGCTCCACGCGCCAAATCACCAACCCGAAGATCGCCAGACACAATAACCCCGCCGCGATTGCAATAACCGCTACCGTCCGCCGTTGAAGTTTCATGGTGGGTTCTCGAACTCAAGCAGGATCGAACTGACAATATCGCAGAAGCCTGCCAAACGCAAATCTCTATAAATAAATGAAAACAGAAGGCACAGAACCGGGCACACGCAACTTTGACCGAGGCGGAGAAGATTCCAATCCGTGAGCAGTTGGCGCTGCTGCTGGAAAGTTTCTTCTTCAGCCACAGCGAGCGGTTCTCTGCATTTCAGCGCTTTGTGACCGGACAACCCTGGCAGGAAACGAAGACTATATAGAGGAATGGACTCTGGGGCTGGAAGCAGCGACCTCGTTTTTCGGGCTTTCCACAAACCGTCATTTCCGCTCATGAGCTACTTGAGTAATGTGTTGATAATAAGCTATTTAAATATGATTGCGAGGGCGGGAGACTGATCGCCGGCTGGCCGCAATTTATATTTCACAGATCACGGATGCGACACCTGAAACATTGTGCGCTATCATGTGAGATAGATCACGTTTGCTTTTACCGGAGCAATTCGCGATAGAATCCGCATTACGAGAATGAGATCTTTCGCCAAATCCGTCGCCATGGCACTCAGCATCCTGCTGTGGGCGCTCCCTGTGCTCGCGGAGTTCCCCTGCGCCGGAAGCAGCTGCTCCACAAAGCACTGCGCGAGTTGCTGCCACGAAATGAGCATGAACGAATCGGCGATGAATGCGGCGATGGCGCTCACACTGGCTCCCATGGAGTCTTCCGCGCCCCAGTGCAACTGCGTTGCAGCTAGTGAAGTATCGGCGCCGGTAATGGTACAAGAGGAGCAGAAGCTCGCGGCGCCAGTTGCATCCCCGGCGGATTTTGCATTGCTTCTGCCCGGTCTTGCGCAATTTGCACCGGAGGGCTATCGAACGCCGCCTCTCCGCGCCTTCAGTTGCCGCTCCCAGTCCATTCTCTGCACATTCCAAATCTGATCGCTCTCTCGATAGAAAAACTGCGGCTCCCGTATGGGATCTGCTGCCCTTTTCTCTAATCAATCGAGGAGCAAACCATGAAATTACCGTGGCTGTACGCCTTATTGGTGGCGTATGTGGCAACGCCGGTGTGGGCGCAGATTGATGCCTCGCCGCAAACCGGCGGCAATCGTATTCCTGCTGATGCGCAGGTGCTTCGCCTGGACGATGTCGTTCGCGAAGCGCTCGAAAAAAGCCCGGAAGCAGAAGGGGCTTTGCACGCGATCAAGGCATTGCAGCATCGCATTGCTCCGGCCGAAGCCCTGCCCGATCCCATGGTTGCAGTGGGATGGGCGGGCAATCCAGCGCCCTTCAGCATCATGGCGCACGATGCGTCGAGCTATCGTGGCGTAACGGTCTCCGAGCAGTTTCCCTATCCCGGCAAACGGAAGCTGCAAGGGGCCATCGCGGGCAAGGACGTGGAAACCGCGCAAGCCAACTATGAGGCGATTCGCCGCCGCATCACGGCCGAAGTCAAGACTGCTTACTACGAGTACTTTTACGACGACAAAGCCCTGCGGACCGCCAATCGCAACAAGGCGACGCTGGAAGAACTGGCGCAGATCGCCGCCGCCCAGTATAGCGCCGGCAAGGCCACGCAACCCGATGTACTGCGCGCCCAGGTGGAGGTTTCGCTGCTGCTGGAAAAAATCATCGTGCTTGAAGCGCAGCGCTCCGCGGCACAGGCGCAGCTCAATGCCCAGATGCAGCGCGCTCCCGAGTCGCCTCTGCCGCCCGCTGAAGAAGCTCAGCCAGTTGCGATGACCTTTTCGCTCGATCAGCTCTACTCGCTCGCTGCGGAAAACGATGCCGATGCGCAGGGCGCTCAAAAACAGATTGAACGCGGCCGCCTGGCCGTGACTCTGGCGGAGAAGCAACTGCGTCCCGATCTTGGCGTCAGCTATATGTTCCAGCAGCGCGCGGATCAACCCGCCATGAACGGACTCACCTTCAGCGTAAACCTGCCTGTCTTTGCCAAATCGAAGCAGCATGAGGTAATCCACGAGGCCAGCGAAAACCTGATCAGCGCCGAAAAGGCGCGCGATGGGCGCTTGAATCAAGTTCGCCTTGTCGTGCGGCAGCAGTATCTGGCAGCCAAGTCGGCGGAGAAGTTGATGAGCCTCTATACAAAGGGCGTGATTCCGCAAAGCTCGTTGGCGCTGGAGTCGTCGATGGCATCGTATCAAACCGGCAAGATCGCCATTCAGCCGGTCATCGAGAACATCACCACTCAGCTCGATTATGAGACCGACTATTATCGTCAGCTCGCCGACTATCAAACCGCCCTGGCTCGCATTGAGAGCCTGACGGGAGAGATTGCCCCGGTTCTCCCAAGCGCCACAGAGCCTGCTAAGCAGATCGTCCCGGAGGAGAAGTGACCATGCGTCAGAATGCAGAGACAAATGGAGGAAGCCGCGTCGCCAGCTTCATAAAAAAGGGAATTGCCCTGATGCTGCTCGGAAGCGCACTGGGAGCAGTTTATCTCGCCAGCACGCATCGCTGGCCGTTTGCGCAGCGCGCGGCGCAGCAGCCCTCCGCAAAGAGCAACGTCCTTTATTGGTACGATGCGATGAATCCGCAGAACCACTACAACAAGCCCGGCAAGGCCCCGGATGGCATGGATCTTGTGCCAATGATGGCCGCACCGCAATCGCAGCTGGGTTCCGCAACTTCATCGGCCGATGAGAAGGGCGCGGCTCAACTGCCGCAAGGCGCAATTGTCGTGCCCGCGGAGAAGCAGACTCTTGCCGGAGTGCGCACCGCATTGGTGGAACGCAGGGCCCTGGCCCGCGAGATTCACACCACCGCCGAGATCGTAGCGGATGAAAGCCGGATCTCTCACGTTCATGTGAAGGTTTCAGGATTTATTGACCAGGTCTATGTCAATTCCATCGCCCAGTTCGTGCGCAAGGGACAGCCGCTCTTCACCTTTTACAGTCCCGACCTGGTGGCCACCGAGGAAGAGTATTTGATCGCCAAGCGCGGCGACAGCACGCTGGGAAGCGCGCCCTTCAAAGAGATTGCGGAAGGCGCGCAATCCCTGCTTGAATCTGCCCGCCAGCGGCTTCGCTATTGGGATATCACCGAGGGGCAGATCCGCCAGCTCGATCAAAGCGGCAAGGCCATCCGCACGCTGACGGTCTATTCGCCGGTCAGTGGATTTGTCACCGATCGCAAGGCCTTTCCGCAGGCTTCGATCTCGTCCGATACCGAGCTCTACACAATCTCCGATCTATCGAGCGTCTGGGCTTTGGCCGACATTTATGAAAACGAAGTGCCCTATGTTCGTGTTGGCCAGCGCGTTACTTTTACGCTGAGTTACTATCCCGGCAAGACCTACTCGGGGAAAATTTCCTTCATCTATCCCACGGTCGATCCGCAGACGCGCACCGTCAAGGTTCGCGTGCAGCTTGCCAACCCTGGCTACATCCTCAAGCCGCAAATGTTCGCCGACGCGCAGGTGCATGTGAATTACGGCACGCAGATCGCGGTGCCGCGCGAGGCTGTCGTCGATTCCGGCACAGAGCAGCAGGTGTTTGTGGCGCAGGGTGGAGGCGTCTTTGTGCCGCGCAAGGTTACGCTGGGCGCCACCGTTGACGATCAGGTCATCGTTCTTTCCGGATTGAAGGAAGGCGAAACCGTCGTGACCTCAGGAAACTTTCTCATTGACTCCGAGAGCCGCCTCAAAGGCGCGCAGAACCCCGCACAGCACTGAGGAGAGGCGCCATGATCAATAGAATTATCGAATTCAGCGACAAGAACAGATACCTGGTCCTGTTGCTCGCGCTTGTCGCCATTCTGCTGGGTTGGCGCTCCATGCGCGAATCCAAGCTGGATGCGATTCCCGATCTCTCCGAGACGCAGGTGATCGTCTACGCCAAGTGGGATCGCAGCCCGGAAATCATGGAAGATCAGGTCGCGTACCCCATTGCCTCGGCCTTGCTGGGACTGCCCAAGGTCAAGGACGTGCGCGCCTACTCCGACTTCGGGTACTCCTACATCTATATCGTCTTCGACGAAGGCACCGACATTTATTGGGCGCGCACGCGCACGCTGGAGTACATGAATGCGATCACGCAGAAGCTGCCCAAGGGCGTGAACGTCGAACTGGCCAAGGATGTTACCGCGGTGGGATGGATCTATCAGTACGCACTGGTCGATACCACCGGCCGCTATAGCATCGAGCAACTGCGTTCCTACCAGGACTGGTATATGCGCTATGCGCTGGAAACGGTTCCTGGCGTGGCCGAGGTTGCCCCGGTGGGCGGCTTTGTGCGCCAGTATCAGGTGAACGTCGATCCCAACAAATTGCTCGCCTACAGAATTCCCATCCAAACAGTCAGTGACGCAGTACAGAAATCGAACAACGATGTGGGAGGACGGCTGGTCGAGTTCACGGGGCGCGAGTATATGGTGCGCGGACGCGGCTACATTCGCTCGCTCGACGATATCAACAATATAGTCGTCTCTTACAATGCGCAAACCGGAACTCCGGTGCTGGTGCGCGACGTGGCCACTGTCGCCTTCGGACCCGATCTGCGCCGCGGCGCTGCCGACCTCGACGGCAAAGGCGAAGCGGTCGGCGGCGTGGTCATTATGCGCTTTGGCGAGAACGCCGAGAAGGTCATTGAGCGAACCAAGGAAAGGATCAAAGAGATTGAGCCGACTCTGCCCGCTGGCGTAAAAATTGTAACCACCTACGATCGCTCGGAACTTATAGATCGCGCCGTCGAGAATCTCAAGCACACTCTGACTGAAGAGCTGATCATCGTCAGTCTTGTTGTGTTGATCTTTCTCTGGCACTTGCGTAGCGCGCTGGTTCCTATTCTGATCATTCCTATTACCGTGATTCTGGCTTTTATTCCCATGCAATTGTCAGGAATGACGGCCAATATCATGTCCCTGGGCGGCATCGCCGTGGCGATTGGTGCGCTCGTCGATGCTTCCATTGTGCTCGTGGAGCAGACACACAAGAAGCTGGAGCAGTGGCAGGCGGCGGGACGGCCAGGCCCTTCTCATGCCGTCGTGCTGGCAGCCGTCAAAGAGGTCGCTGGGCCAAGCTTTTTTGCGCTGCTGGTCATTGCGGTCGGCTTTCTTCCCGTCTTTACTCTTGAGGGACAAGAGGGCCGTCTCTTCAGGCCGCTGGCCTTCACCAAGAACTTCTCCATGGCGATCGCCGCGCTGCTCTCGATCACGCTGGCGCCCGCGCTGCTGCGCCTTCTCTTTTCGCATATCGAGGAACTTCACTTCCGGCCGCGCTGGATGGCCAGGATCGTCAACGCGATCTATGTTGGCAAAATCCACAGCGAGGAAGAGCATCCCATCAGCCGCCCGCTGATGAAGGCCTATCATCCAATCGTCAATTTCGTTCTCAATCATCGCTGGCTCACTGTCCTTGTGGCGCTGCTAGCGATGGCCCTTACTGTCCCGGTCTACTTCAAGCTTGGTTCGGAGTTCATGCCGTCGCTCGATGAAGGAACACTGCTCTATATGCCTTCGACGCTGCCCGGCATCTCGGTCGCCGAGGCGACGCGGCTGCTTGAAGAGCAAGACAAAATTCTGCGCAGCTTTCCTGAAGTGGAGAGAGTCTTCGGCAAAGCTGGCCGTGCCGAAAGCGCCACAGATCCCGCGCCTTACTCGATGATGGAAACTACCATTGCGCTTAAGACGCAAGATCAGTGGCCCAAACTGGAGCGCTGGTACACAAAGCAAATGCCGCAATGGAGCTGGCCTTTGCTGCGAACAATCTGGCCCGATCACATCAGCACGCAGGAGCTGATTTATGGTCCGGGAGGATTGAACGAAGCCCTGCAGATTCCCGGCGTTTCAAACGCGTGGACTATGCCGATCAAAGCTCGCACCGATATGCTTTCCACTGGCATTCGCACTCCGCTCGGCATCAAGGTGCAAGGAGCCGATCTCGATCAGATCCAGCAGATCGGCGCACAGATCGAAAGTGCTTTGAAGAATGTGCCCGGCACCGCCAGCGTCTTTGCCGAACGCACCAGCGGCGGATTTTTTCTTGACTTCGATCTCAAGCGCGATCAGTTGGCGCGCTATGGCTTGACTATTGACGATGCCGAAAACGTGGTGACTTCGGCGATCGGCGGCGACGCGATGACCACCACTATCGAGGGCCGTGAGCGCTATGCGGTCAATGTGCGCTATCTGCGCGACTACCGCAGCGATATTGACTCTCTGCGGCGCGTGCTGGTGGCCACTCCTTCGGGAGCGCAGATCCCGCTCGGGGAGATCGCCGATATTCGCATGAAGAGCGGTCCTGGAATGATCCGTGACGAAAACGGACGGCTTTGCGGCTATGTCTACGTTGATGTTACAGGACGCGATATTGGCAGTTATCTCAAAGATGCAAAACAGGCCGTCAGCGAGAAGGTCAAGGTTCCAACCGGTTATCAACTTATTTGGAGTGGACAATACGAGTTCATGCAAAGAGTGGCGGAACGGCTGAAGCTGGTGGTGCCAATGACGCTTTTCATCGTGACGCTGCTTCTCTACTTCAATACCGGCTCGGCGGCGAAGACCGCGATTATTCTTCTGGCCGTTCCCTTCTCGGCAATCGGAGCCGTTTGGCTGCTCTATCTGCTGCACTACAACATGAGCATTGCGGTGTGGGTGGGCCTGATCGCGCTGTTCGGCGTCGATGCGGAGACCGCTGTCTTCATGCTGCTTTATCTGGACCTGGCCTATAACGAAGCCTTACGGAACGGCGGCATTCATGGATGGGACGATCTGCGTGAGGCGATTGTGCATGGCGCGGTCAAGCGGCTGCGTCCCAAGGTGATGACGGTTGCCTGCATGGTCTTCGGATTGTTGCCCATCATGTGGTCGGCGGGCACGGGCGCCGATGTAATGAAACGTATTGCCGCGCCGATGCTGGGCGGCATTCTCACTTCGTTCCTCATGGAGTTAGTGGTTTATCCCCCGATCTTTGCCATCTGGAAATGGAATTGGGAGGTCAAGCCGATGCAGAAGCGCTTGGTGCAGGCGGCTGAGTCCAACCTTTCATCCTGATTTTCCGCGCGAAGCTCTGCCTGCTTCGCGCTCGACTTAAACCGGCAAGTCAACCACTAATTCTCAAGGAGAAAAAACAATGAAGACTCATAGGATTCTTAGCGCGGCCCTACTGCTCGCTTCGCTCATGCCTGCTCTGCGCATGGCCAACGCGGCTGCTCAATCTTTCACAGGAGTTGTCAGCGACTCGATGTGCAAACAAAAGCACATGATGCCAGGAAAATCCGATGCCCAATGCACTGAGGAGTGCGTCAAGGCTGGGGCAAGCTACGTCCTGGTTTCGGGTGACAAGGTCTATACGCTCAGCGCTAAAAAGGGACTCATTGCGCCCTTTGCCGGAAAGAAGGTGCAGGTTCAGGGGAGCCTGCAGGGAGCCTTTATTACGGTGACAGCGATCAAATAGCTCACAGCAATCCTGGAAATGTTATCCCGCTCAGGGATGGCGACAGGTTCACCCCCGCCGCCCTCCCGTATGGCGGATGGCAAAAAAAGACGCCTGCTCTTGCGAGCAGGCGTTATGGAGGTTACTTCAACAACATCTATTGGTCAGGCGCATACGTCTATTACCAGCTCGCTAGCTTCTGGCCATTATTCGGTCTTTCCGATGCTTTCTTCCTTGTAAACCTTTTGCAGAATGTAGAACGCCTTCTTTTTCTCGCCTTGATCCGATATCAGACCCTTGCGATTGAAGCCATCCTGAATTCCTGGAAGCTGTCGACGGGGAGAGTGAAAATCCATCAGTATCCACGGACTGATTCCGCGTAACTGTGGTATGCGATTCAACATGGGAAGCTGATACTGGAAGATGCTTGCCTGGTACTCCTCGGTCCAGCGTTCGGTTTCCGGCCCGTGCAAGCCAGCCTTGGCGTCCCCGCCAAATTCACTGATGATAAGCGGCTTATCGTAGGCGATCTTCCACTCCGTAGTGCCGGCCCCATCTGGGTTCTGTTCATACCATCCGATGTACTCGTTTGCTCCAATAACGTCGAGTGCTTCGCCCAACGAGTCATCGACATACTTGATGTGCCCCTCGGAACGGACAAGAAGCGCGGCGGTCACTAGCCGTGTCGAATCGAGCACTTTGACATCGCCTGCCAGCGTCTTAAGGAATTTTGTGCGCTCGGGAGTGTTCGGCGTCTCATTCGCAATCGACCACAGCACGATCGATGCCTTATCGCGATCGCGACGAATTTCTTCGGTCAGCTGCTGCTCGGCCTTTTGCAGAACAACCGGATCTCCAAAGTGTTCGGCCCAGTAGACCGGGATCTCTGACCACACCAGGAGGCCCAGCCGATCGGTGGCGCGTGTCATGCGCTGATCATGCGGATAATGCGCGAGCCTGACATAATTGCACCCAAGCTCATGTGCCCATCCGAGCAGCGTCGCTACATCCTGATCGTTGTCAGCACGCCCGCCGCGATAGGGAGCCTCCGCATGGATTGAGATTCCCCGCAAAAAGATTGGCTTCCCATTTAACAGAATCTTTGTGCCACTCGCTTCGATGGTGCGAAAACCCATCTCGTCCTGCAAAGTATCTTCGCCGGATTTCAGCACCACTTGATACAGCTTGGGCTGCTCGGGCGACCAGAACTGCATCCCGGCAACATTCAGTTTGACCGCCGCGCGGCCCTTACTGTCCACAGCCGCATCAGTTTTCAAGTTGAGCTCTGGGATGGCGACGCTCACGCTGGCGCCGGGAGCGGCATCCTGAACATGCACCCAGCCTTCGACCGCTGTACGGCCATGATTCAGATGCAGGTCATAGTCGTCGATGAACTTCTCCGGCACATCAAAAAGTGATACATCGCGGGTGAGTCCGCCGTAGTTAAACCAATCCGTATTTACGGCCGGGACGCCATCTGCTTGCCGGGTATCGTCTACCGCAATTACCGCAAAATTCTTCCCCGCGTGCAGAAGTTTGGTGACTTCACAGTCAAATGGAGTAAAGCCGCCTTCGTGCTGGCATACCTGGCTTCCGTTGACCCAGAGGATCGCTTTGTAATTCGCCGCGCCAATATGGAAAAAGGTGCGGTGATGCTCGCGGGGTTGGAAGTCGAAATTCCGCTGATACCAGATCAACCCTTCATAGTAGTAGAGCGACTCGCGCTGTGTGTTCCAGTCACCCGGCACCCTCAACGTAGGCGATTTGCTGAAATCATATTCCAGGAGATCGTTGTTTCCAGGGTGCGGTGACTCGTTCAAAAAGTATCCGTCTTTGCGAATTTCACGATGGAAAGTGTACATGCCATCAAAGTACGGATCGATAATGGTATGCCAATCGCCGTTCAAACTGATGCTTTGACGGTGATCCACGTCAGCCAGAACCGTAGGATTTGACTCCGCATTCAACTGAGCACTTCCCAATATCCAAAGACCAACGATTGCGATACAAAAACGGTTCCAGATCGCGGATTTCACGAAACAAATCCTCCAGCATCTCAGTAGGGTGGGGCCGACGGACAATTGCTTGCCCACCGGCTCTATGAAAGGACAACAGTGAGTTAGAAGGTGATCTTTCCACCGAACTGCAACTGGCGAGGAGGATCGAACGAACTGACCTGTCCGTTGCTGCCGCCGCCGGCGGTGGTGTTGGGGTTTCCCTTGTTCGCCTTGTTGAAGACGTTGAAGGCATCAGCCTGGAACATGAAGTTTGCACCCCTCCACAGGCCGAAGTTTTTCCTCACGGAAGTATCGGTGGCAATGTATTTGGGTCCAACGATATTGCCGACTGGAGCATTGCCTGCCCAAAGCGTGGGGGCTACAGCATATGCGCCTGCGTCAAAGTAGCAGATCTTTCCTGCCGCGCAGGCTGCATGTGTTGAGGGGGTCGTAGTCAAATTTGCTCTGCGGCTGTATCCCGCGAAACCGCCGATACCAACATTAGCGGTTTCCGTCAAATACTGACCGGATTGGTCGTGGGTGACTCCGCTCAAACTCCATCCGCCCAGCGCATAGGCTTGCAAGTTGTGCTGATCTTTGAAGAGCGGATCGGTAAGTGTGTACGTCGCCGAAGCAATCTGCCTGCGATCGAAGTTTGTCGATCCAGTGTAGAACTGCTTCCACGGGATGGTTGTGCCGTTTTGCAGCAAGCAGGTGAACGCGCACTCCGGATCGGGATTGTCACCCTCGCCGCTGATCTGGCTGAGCACCTTGGAGTAGGTGTAGTTGAAGGTTACCGTCAATATGCCGCGACGCTTCTCCGCGGTGAATTGCAGGCCGTTGTAATCGCTGGTGGCGTCTCCAGTGAACTGAGTGATGTCCGTGTATCCCAGATAAGGACGATTCTGGTTGATCGTTTGTCCCGCAAGCGGACCAGCCGCACCTGAGTAGGTGTAGGACGCGTTGGTGCAATTGGAGGGTGTAGTGCCAACAATAGCGGTGCAGGCCTCAGCTCCCGTGGCGAAGGAGGGTACGTTGATGTTGGGCTGGCGCAGCAGGTGGCGTCCCATGTTGCCGACATACGCCAACTGCAACTGCACGCCGTACGCGGTTTCGTTCTGAATGCTCAGGCTGTATTGCGCGGTGCGTGAGACTCTCAGGTTGGGATCGATCGAGCTCATGTTAAAGACAGTCGGTGTTGAGCCGCCAGGGCCTGCGGGATTGGCAAGCTGTCCGTTGGTAAATGTAGCCGAATACAGGAACGGAACGACTCCCGGCTGGCCAAAGATGATGTTTCCTTCCGGCTTGTCAAAGAAGAGACCGGCGCCGCCACGGATCGACGTTTTGGAATTGAGAGAGTAGGCAAATCCCAGGCGAGGCGCGAAGAGGTGCTCAGGCTGGAAGAAGCCGCGCGGTGCTGTGGCCGGAACCGAGGTGACAAAGGCGGAGTTCCCTCCAGGCACGCGCGCCAACTGATTCGATGGCACCGCGCCGGGACGAACCAGGCCATCAATGATAAAGCCCGAGGTCACGCCCGTGATCGGAGGAATATCCTGAAGACCGCCCGTGAATACATTGGTAGCGCTGACAGATGTGGGAGCGTTGGCGGTGGTGTACGTGCTGGGATCGAAGTTGACCAAGTTGTTTTGTTGAGAATAGGTAGGCACTGTGTACTCGTAACGAACGCCCAGCTCAAAGCTCAACTTCGGTGCGACCTTCCAGTTGTCCACAACAAAGGCAGATATATTGTTGAACCGGAAGAAGCCGACGGGATTTGACGAATGTTGTGTAAAGTTTTGGAAATTGCCCATCAAAGCATCGGCAAATGGGATACCTGAGGTGTTGGTGTTGGCGCTTTGTTGGAAATTGATTTGGCCAAGGCCGTCGCTCGGTCGTGAGTCCTGATCCTTGCGGTTGCGTGCAAACATGCCGCCGAACTTGAAGGTGTGGCGCCCCTTCTCCCAAGTCAAGCTATCGGTAGCCGTGATGTCGGTGGTGGGAGCCATCAGCGCGAACGCAGGACCGGTGAATTGCGCCGGCACGGCTGTTGGAGCACCCGATAGATCCTTTATGCCACTTGTACCAGGCGTTCCGTTGATCGCTTGAAAGTTACCGGATACAGAACTGGCAAACGTCACATAGGGAATGCCGTTGGGATAGGTCATGGCGGCCGGTGCAACGGTGAAGGGCAAGGGGAACTGGAAACCGTAGGTGGACCGTTCCCAGGTGTTTCCCTGAGGAGGAATGCGCTGCTTGTTCCACGAAGCGTTGCCTTTTGCCTCGTTGATCATGTGCGTGTTGATCGTCCAGATGTGCCCGAGCTGGTAGCTGTAGCCTGGCCGGATGCGGGTGGTGGGCGTAGTCGGCAGTCCGGCTGTGCTGCTTGAGTAGGGACTGAATGTGCCGAAGGCATCGATGAGATTCAGGTTGTCATGAAGGTAGCGGAAATAGATACTTTGCGAGGGGCGCGGATGATAGTCGATGCGGATAATGTCTTCCCGCCAACGCTGTGGATCGGCCACTGCGAAGGTGGCGTTGTTGGCAGCCGGTGTTGTGGAAATCCCCGAAGTCTCTGCTGACATAACCGAATAGACCTTGGCGATTGCCGCGCCATCCGTGGTGATGCAGCCACTAGAAGATAGGTCGTTGGTCTTAAGGGTGATGTTGCCCGTGTAGCCCGTAGTGGGGAGGGCGGAGGACGCATTTCCGGCAAGCCAAGATTGGCAAGCAGCTGAGAAGGTTTGATAGTTGGCTGGCACCGCGATTTTAAGCCCTGTTTGTAGATCGCTGAAGTTTCCAGTCAGCTCAGCGGCCGTTGGAACCGTCAGCTGCGCGGGGTTGTTAGCGATGAAGAGCCTTTTCCATTCCTGACCGGCAAAGAAGAAGAGCTTGTTCTTAATGATCGGACCGCCTACATCCCATCCATAGTCGTTGTAGCGTAGTGGAGGTCTGACCGCCTTGGGATTGGAACTGTAGGACAGCTTGTTCGTGGGAGAGGTGGCGTCGAAGAAATCGTTGCGGTCGAATTCAAATGCGCCGCCGTGGAAATTAGCGCCGCCGCTCTTGGTGACGACATTGACCGAGGCTGCGGCATTGCGCCCGTACTCGGCCGAGAAGTTGGAGGCTTGCACCGAGACCTGGTCGATGAAATCGATGCCGACGTTGTTCAACGAGGTTCCGTTGGAACCGGAGTCGTTGTTGTAGCCGCCGTCTATGGTGAACAGGTTCTGGTCTTCGCGCATGCCGTTGATGGCCGCCGCTGCCGTTGACATTCCCGTGGTGAAGGTGGTTTGGTCGAATGTGGTCATCGCCGAACCGGCGATCATCGTGGTGAGTTGGACAAAGTTGCGTTCATTCAACGCAAGAGCATCAACTTGCTTGGAATCCACAGTCGCCGACATCTCGGCGGTCTCTGTATTGATGGTCTGGCCGGTGGACTCAACAGTGATTACCTCCTGGGCCGTACCTATCTCCAAGGTCAGGTCCGCAGTGGCGTGCGCTCCGGCATTCAAATCGATGCCAGTCAGTGACAGCACCTTGAACCCTTGCTTCTCACCCTTGACGGTATACCGCCCTACAGCCAACTCGGGAGCCGTATAGAAGCCATTGGAGTCGGTATAAACGATGCGCGACAGCTTTGTCGCTTCGTTTTGGATGGTCACTTTGGCGCCCGTAATTAGTGCTCCCGTCGAGTCCGTTACCCTTCCCGATAGAACACCAAATATATCGCCCTGACCCCAAATACAGGGTGCAAAGAGCAACATAGCTACCAGAACCAGCGTGCTGGCCCGGTGTTTCAACAAGAACTTCATTTGAAGCCTCCTGAGCATTGCCTTTTCTTGATCAAATCGCCTCCCACTGCGTTCTTGAACGCGCCCAAGGTCCGCATCAATCCATTGCGATGCAGAACATGGAGCAAGTGGGGTTTGAATCGTCGGGTGCAAGCCTAACAACCAATTTCTTGACCTGTCATGTAAATGAAGGTGAAAAACATATGGGGCCGATGTGAATGGTATCTGCAACTCAGAAAGCATTGAAAGATATGGGGGCGTTACGGATTGGGAATCTGCCTCCGCCGCCCTGTTAATATTGTTAATATCTCTGTAACATTATTGATAACAAGGAGTTAGAGAATGTGATAACACGTTCACAGTGATCGTGAAAACGTGACATAAGGCATCAGGCTGGGCCGAAAACCGCTATCTGATCCGACGGAGTGCGGCTTTTCCCCCTTGCCGGTCACCCTCCCCAGCACGGGACGATCTTGCACGCACGACCGCACCGACCCGGCTTATCGGAATGAAAACCCGGACTTGTCTCGAATCCGCGGTCGATCAGCGCGAAGGCTCGGGGATCACTTCGATTGCGTTGATCTCTGGGTAGTTGACCACTGGAATGAACGAAAGTTCGATCCTTCCTCGCGTACTCGCCTGAATATTGTCAAACGTCTTTACGACGGGATTGGTTCCGCCTTCCGCAAGAATATCGAAGTTCTTCAGAATCATGTTGCCGTTGCATGAGACATTGAATATCCGGCTGCCGGGTCCCCCATTCACCAAATTATGTTCGCCAAACCATGGTTCAGAGAAATGCAGCGTGACGCGATACATCCCCAGTGGCGTAACGGGGATGTCGTAGCGGAATCGCCCGACCCGGTTATAAGTGTAGATGCCGCGATTCGCGGTCTTTGCCGAATCGGGAATCAGGCCTCTTCGGCCTCCGTTGAAGTATCGATCGGAGACCCACAGTTTATTGTCGGAGTCTGTAATTGAAAATGGACTCGTAGCGATTCGAACTGGCAGCAGATTGTCGGAGTCGGCAGAGAGGATCTCGACCGCATTCAGCAGGGACACCTCGCTGGTGTAATCCAGATGAATCGCGCCATCGTTCTCGGGGCGAATTCCTGTTAGAACGTAGGAGGTCGCGGTGCCATCTCCACCAGCATTATCGACCACATCGAAGCTGAAATCAGTCCCCGCATTGATCGAGAGGACAACTGAGTGAGTTGCCGTCTGCAAATCAGAAGTCTCGGCAAAGTGGAGGTGAATCTCGTACTCGCCCGGTTTGACAGGGAAAATGCAGTGAGCAATTCCACGAATTCCACCCTGGTAGAGGTACGGATCCTCCGTCCCTATGATCTTCTGTGCGGCCACCGTGACATTGTCGCCGCTGGAGCAGTAATTGCCCGGTATCCATGTATATCCGGAGTGATCGATATATGTCTTGCGGCCGGTTCCCATCAAGGCCCGGATTGTGTTCTTTGGTTGCAACTGAGCCTGCGAGCCCGGCGTCGAAGCCACTGCCGTCTTCGTTGCGTTGCGGTGCGCGAAGAAATAATAGCTGCACAAAAGGAAAACCGCCGCAAGGATGGCAGCGGCCACAAGCAATAGTGAAGGTCGCTTCGACTGAGGCTTCGCATCAGGAAGATGGGCGTGGGAGAGAGTTTGCCCCGATGAAGAGTCCGATGCTGGTGCGCTTTGCGCGGCCGGGACGCCGTCCGCTCCTATATGGTCGAAGGAAGGCAAATAATTGCCCAGCGGAATCTGAATATGGACCGGTCGATGAGCCCCGTCCGTTTGGTAGATCTCCTGGAGGCGCTTGCGAAGGGAATGTGCGGTTACCCGGACGATGGTGTCGTCTTGCGGATCGAAAAGGTCGCGTCTGCCCAGCGCTTCCGTCGCGATCGAGTATTCCGTGATCTGGTCATCCGCACCCTGGAAGTGCTTCTCGCAGACAAAAGTGAGCATTCGGGCCAAGTTGCTGGATCGCCCCAGCACCCCTGAGGTCAGCAGCCAATTGAGCTCATCTTTTTCAGCTTGAAGTCTTTCGGGCGACACCGGCGTCTGCACGTAAATCTCCAGTTAAACCGGTACTGCCATTGTATTTCCCGGCTATCAGGCACTATACCACCTGTTGTCTCTGCTCGCGGTCTCTGCGCCGCGCGCTTCGGGGTCAAATCCAGGAGCGCGCGGCGGGACCACTGTCAGGAACAGAAAGCCAGAGGCGCCGAAGACCGATACGGTTTCGCGGTCAGTCGGCAGGAGCAGTCTACCAAGGGTCGGGACCATCTTTTGAAAACGACTGTCCTGTTGGGCCATCGTTATCCAGCAGCGCCAGGCGCGTTGCTTCGATGGCTCCGACTTCTACAGGTTGCGTTCCCTGGTTGTCGTTCAGGTCAGTCTTTGTGTATCCGGGATTTGCCGAGTTGACCTTGATCTTTGTACCGCGCAGTTCGTACGCGAGATGGATCGTCAACATGTTCAGAGCGGCCTTCGACGCGTTATATCCAATCAGTTTGGCATCGTGGTGTGCCCACGCAGGATCGTTGTTGAGCGTGAGCGAACCGAGTCCACTTGAAATATTCACGATTCGGCCGGCGGGCGACTTATGCACCAGAGGCAGCATGGTTTGGGCAACACGAAGCGCGCCAAAGAAATTGGTGTCGAAAATTCTTTGCACCACGCCCACATCAGCCGCGCCAGGCAATCCATCCCCGCGCAGGTTGACGCCCGCGTTGTTGATCAGGATATCGAGACGGCCGTAGCGGCTCTGAACAAGCTGGGCTGCGGCTGTAATGGTCTCCTGCTTCGTAATGTCGATCTCAATAAAGTGAACATCGCTGAGTCCGGCCTGTTCGAGCTGCCGGACGGCCTGTTGGCCTCGCTCAGCGTTGCGCGCACCCAACAGCACTGTACATCCAGTGCTCGCGAGATTTCGAGAGATTTCCAGGCCTATGCCTTTATTCCCTCCGGTCACCAGTGCAATCTTCTTTTCATTTGCCATACGACTTGAACTCCTCTTGTTGCGAATATTGAGCTTCAAAGCCCCATGCCGCCGGACACTTCAATTCTTTGACCATTGACCCAGCGATTCTCATCCGAGAGAAGCGCCGCAATCATGGGTCCGATATCGTCGGGCACACCGGCGCGCCCCAACGCTGTCCATTCCGCCACGCGCTTGTTCATTTCAGGATTGTCGCGCACCATGCCGCCGCTGAAGTCGGTCTGGATCGCGCCTGGTGCGACGGTATTCGCGGTGATCCCGCGTGGGCCGAGCTCTTTGGCCAGATAACGGGTCAGCACCTCGACCGCTCCTTTCGCGGCGCCGTATGCGGAGCTACCGGGCATCGCGAATCGCGCAAGTCCCGACGAAATATTCACGATGCGGCCGCCATCGTTCATCAAAGGAAGCAGTTTCTGCGTCAGGAAATAAACCCCTTTGACGTGAACATTGAAAATCTCGTCGAATTGAGCTTCCGTCGTTTCCCCGAAGCCAGCATGAAGAGAATTGTCCGCGTTGTTCACGAGGTAGTCGAACTTGTCCTTCCCCCAACTGCGCAGCGTGTTACGAACTTCAGTCACGAACGCGTCAAAGGCGCGAATGTCTCCGGTATCGAGGCGAAATCCGGCAGCCTTCCGCCCCATGGTTTCAGCCTCGCGGATGAAACTCTCGGCTTCTTTCAGATTCGCGCGGTAGGTGAAGAGAATATCGACGCCGCGCCGCGCCAGATTGACAGCGGTGTTGCGGCCAAGGCCGCGGCTTCCGCCGGTGATAATCGCGATCTTATCCGTCACTATTTTGAGCTCCTTTGCTTATCGAGATGCTTTCCCCCTGGTTCAAGATTGGGAATAGCGCATGTTTCCGAGATCGGTGAGGAGGGTGGGGCCGGTTGGGTTCCATCCCAGCTTTTTTCGTGTTTGTGCGCTTGAAGCTGGCATATCCAAGCCAGCGAAGATCGCGAGCCAGCCAAAATGAGCTTGCGCTGCCTCCGGAGAGAGGCTGACCACGGGTACTTTCAAGCCACGGCCAACGACTTCAGCGATTTCCCGCATTGAAACTCCCTCTTCGCCGACGGCATGGTACCTGCTGCCTGCTTCGTGCTTTTCCAACGCGAGCTTATAGAGATGGGCAACATCGAGAACATGAGCCGCCGACCAGCGGTTGCTTCCATCACCCACATACGCCGAGACTCCCTTTTCGCGAGCGAGAGCGACCGCATAGGTGATGAGGCCCTGCTTGACGGTATCGTGAACCTGGGGAAGGCGCACCACAGATACGCTGACGCCACGCGCGACTTGCGCCAAGCCTGTCTGTTCGGAAACGCGAGGCATCGCCGGGTTGAACGGGGCCTCCATGTCTTCGGTCGCGACACGGCCCGGGGCAAGAGCTCCAATTCCGGAGCTGACTATCAAAGGGCGGTTTGAGCCCGCGAGCGCATCGCCAAGCGTCTCGATTGCGCGCCTGTCGATCTCGCAATTCTCCTTGAATTTCGAGAAGTCATGGATGAAGGCCGTGTGAATTACGCCGTCTGATTTCGCCGCTCCGCTGCGCAGGCTTTCCAGGTCTTCCAGATCGCCCCGATGCACCTCGGCACCGGCGGCGATGAGGGACTGAGCGCCCACATCCGATCGCGTCAGTCCGAGTACCTGATGGCCGGCGTTGATGAGTTCCGGAACAATCGCCGAACCAATAAAGCCTGTTGCGCCTGTAACAAATACACGCATAGTCGTTCCTCCTAAGCATTTGTGAATTCAGTTGATAAAGAAGACGCGTTCACTCGAGTTGCGAGCCGAGCTGAAGCCTTGACGGTGATCAATCGCCAGTCGCGCGTTGAAGAGGACAGGCCATCGATCCTGGCCAGTTCGTCCAGCCAGTCTTTTGCTGAAAGCTCCGCCTGTTCTTTCCCGAACAACTGTTTAACGGCATTGAAAAATGCCGCCAACTCGTGCTCCGCTGCCTTCACCGGGCCAGCGGAACGAGGATTGAGATTTTTCGTAGATCCAAAACAAGCAACAAGATTCATATTCCTCGCCTCCCAGGCTGCAAAAATAAGAGACCACTGTTGACAGGCTGCTGCGTTCCGACTAAAACGGAGATAGCCTCCGAATAAGTAGATTACCGGAGACTGTCTCCGGTTACAATTATTTTGCCCATGTTCAAGATTTGTTCGCAATCCGTCCCCCGAAAGCCGCGCACAGATGCGCAGCGGAACCGCGAGCGAATTCTGGAAGTGGCGAAGGAGGCGTTTACACGTTTTGGCGCCGCGGCCAGCCTGGACGATATCGCCAAACAGGCGGAAGTGGGCCCTGGAACTCTGTATCGCCACTTTCCCACGCGAGACGCCCTGATTGAGGCGGTCTATCGAAGTGAAGTGGAAAAGTTGGCTGCGGCAGAATGCAAATTTGCCAAGACGATGCCCCCGGTTGAGGCATTGCGGGCCTGGATGCTGTTGTTCGTCGACCACATCGCGGCAAAGCAGATCATTGCACCGGCGCTGAACAGTGTCGTCGGTGGCCCCGCAAAACTATATGAGGGTTCTCACGGGCTCATCCGCGAAGCAATCGACGCGCTGGTAAAGCGCGCCATCAAAAGCGGCGACATACGCCGGGATCTCGAGCCCTTCGACCTGCTTCGGGCGCTGATCGGTGTCGCCCACGTAGCGTCCGGACCTGGCTGGCAACAAAGCGCCCGGAGGCTGGTGGACATCCTCATCACAGGCTCGCGCCCCGTCGAATAAGCCACGTCTCGCTGATCTGGGCCAACAAAATCTGAAGGTGACCGAGCCGTTTGACGCGTGAACGTGCGCCAGATGAAAACAGCCTCTCGTCTCCGAGAGGCTGTTTATGCCTGCAACTCGCTGCGGCTACTAAATTTGAAGTGGAGCCGAAAGTCGGACTCGAACCGACGACCTGCTGATTACGAATCAGCTGCTCTACCAACTGAGCTACTTCGGCTTTCCTCATCAGATTGTACCGTTGCGCTCCGATTCGGTAAAGTTTGGCGCTGAAACCGTCACAGACGGCTCCCTATTGCGGCACCTCCGGCCAGGGTTCAAACCGCGGCGGGCGTGTGCAATTCGATCTGGATTGAGGGCGGATGGAGCAGCGTGTTGTGAATCAGGCAATGGTGGACCGCCTGGTCCATGCCGGCCCGATC
>Ga0255353_1000241_pt1 | contig 35569 bp, 14 predicted proteins | sample HBST25metaG_FD_189941 | JGI IMG/M metagenome (GOLD analysis project Ga0255353, IMG submission 189941) | Peat soil microbial communities from Stordalen Mire, Sweden - H.B.S.T25 | ecosystem: Environmental > Terrestrial > Soil > Wetlands > Peat | place: Sweden: Norrbotten County, Stordalen Mire...
CGCTTTTCCTATTCAATATCAGACGACCTCGCAGGCTGACTGAACTTAACAAGATCAGCTAAATGGCGTCACGCACCCTTGCCGAAAACTCACGATGCACCGAGCCGTATCCGCAAGCCGCTGGCGCACAGCGACTCATCTGCGCAAAAAAGCGCGTAGGGTAGAGGAGCGGAGAGCGAAACACCATGGGGCTGAATTTATTCGGTGTTGCGGTGATCGCAGTGTACCTGGCCTGCGTCACGGCCTTCGGAATGCACTTCAAGAAGAAGCAGAGCGGCGGCATGGTGTGCGGCTTTGCCCTGAATATCTTTCTGTGGCAGTTCACAGGGGTTCCGTATACTTGGTACGTGCCGCTAGGCAGCATTGCTACGTTTGCTATCGGCTATGGCGCCAGCTTCTTTCTGCGGCGCACCATGCCGGTTGAACCAGTTAGTGAAGTTAGAGCATAGGAGAGTAAATGTTGGACAGATTTTCAGACCGATCCGTCTCGGAATTTGCTGAACAATCGGGCCATCTGCGTTGCCCCACCGGTCCGTAAGGATTCATCTCCACGGCAAGCATGAGACTCCCCGTCCAATTCCAATGACAAGCCAGGGTCACACGGACACGGCCGATTGCGGAAACCATCGTTCGCCGCTGGGACTCAGCCGCGTAGGAGGCGCTAACAAAGGCCGCGCCTCCCATAGTTGCATTTCAGGAACAGTCGCACTCTCAGCCATGAGCGCGATCCGGTGGCGGCCGTGCTCCACCAGACAGAATCGCCAGTTTCGCGCAGGCCTATCAGATGGAATCGGGTCCATTTCCAGACGAATCCCCTCTTCGCCTCCAAACAGAAAAGAAAACTGGTTCAACGGCTGGGACAGCCCGAAGCCCGTGGCTTTTATATAGGCCTCCTTCAGTGTCCACAACGACAAGACACGGTCCAATTTCTCAGAGCCGCGTAAGGCTTCAAGTTGGGTTAGCTCAACCTGCGAAAGGACGCCGGGGGCAAGCTCTGCGATCTTCTCAGCGTGCTCGAAGGGTTCCACGTCAACGCCAACCTCGGACTCATGGGAAACCAAACAAACCACCAGGTCCGAGGAATTTGACAAATTGAAGCGCAGGCCGCAATCGGGATCGATTCTGGGCTTGCCGTGAGCGTTCGTTTCAAAGCGCCAGGCCTCAGAAGCAATCGGATGGTGGTGGGATAGCGCGGTGCGCACGAGGGTGCGAGTTGTCAGATATTCGCGGCGATCACGGTCAAACCGAAGTGCCTGCCAGCGCGTGCGCTCGTCTTCACTCAGTAAAGATGCACATGCGCGAGCGGTTGCTTCAGTCAAGAGATCTTCTGGGTATGCGCACCACAGGTAGAGAGGTTTTTTGTCAATGTCAGGAAGAATGCGGTCTGGCGTCATCAGTTCACCAACCTTCATAACACCGTCGCGAAGTTCAAGGCTCAGGGCATATTTCAAAAATGATTCCCATGTAGCGGTTGCAATCGCTCAGGGATTAAAACCTCTTGCTCTTAATGCTCTTTTCGGCACGACTGAACATGCTGCGGAGAAACTCGATATTTCGAGTGAAATTTACGGAAAACATCCCTCCGGGGCTAAAGCCCGCGATCATTTTTGCTGGTCTTACGCGGGGGTTGAAACCCCCGCCTCCCTCCGTTTTGAGTTTTTCCGCAGCCTGTAAAGTCGTGCCCTGACACAAAGCGAGTTTTGGAAACACGCTCCAGCCAGACTGCGTTTCGGGCTGGGCGCCACTGCTACTGCCAGCCGCCACCAAGAGCCTGGTACAGCGTAACAACGCTGGTCAATTCCTGGCGGCGGATTTGCACGAGCTGGACTTGTGCATCGAGTAATTGGCGTTCGGAATCGAGGTATTCCAGGTAACTGGCGAAGCCGCCACGGTATCGGAGATCGGCAAGTTCCGTCGCCTGCCGGAGGCTTTCAACAAGTGCCTCTTGTTGAATCCGCAACTCGGCGAGTTTTCGACGCGCGACCAACGAATCTGCAACTTCGCGAAAAGCCTCCTGCACGGTTTTTTTATAGAGGAGCAGGGCCTGCTCGCGTTGCGCCTCGGCGCTCAGGACACCGGCGCGGATGCTGCCGGCGTTGAAGATCGGCATGCTTAAGGCAGGACCGACAAGCCATGTACCGCTGAGGCCACTGAAAAGATTGTGCAGAGCGGAACTCTCAAATCCTAAAGATGATGTTAGGGAGATTGTCGGGAAGTACGCTGCTCTGGCAACGGCCACGAGGGCGTGACTGGCGATGAGTTGCTGCTCAGCCTCAAGGATGTCAGGCCGCCGGTCGAGGAGCGTCGATGGCAAACCTGCAGGGAGCTGGGGAGCCTGTTCCTGCTCAAGCAGCGGACGACCGCGAACGATCGGTCCCGGATTTCTACCGAGCAGGATATCGAGTTGGTTCTCGGTCTGCTCTATCTGAAGCTCCAAACTGGTGAGCGCCGTGCGGGCACCTTCCACCAGAACTTCCGCTTGACGGAGATCCAGCTCAGAGGAATAGCCGTTGTCTACGCGAAGCTGAACCAGCGCGAGCGAATCTTGGCGGATTTGGAGAGCATGGCGAGTGATTTCGCGTTCCATATCCAGATCCTGCAACAGAAAATAGCTGCTGGCCACGCCGCCCACCAGTGTTTGGAGAACTACGCGGCGGGCTTGCTCGCTGGCCAGCAATTGGGCTCGCGCAGACGCAGTCATATTGCGGACCTGTCCCCACAAATCGAGTTGCCAATTTGCATTGATGGCCATGCTTGTTTCACTGGAATCAAGAGCCAGGAGCCGGGAATTGTTATAGCTGGCCTGCGCGTCAACCAGCGGAAATAAGGCCGACCGCGTGACGGTGAGTTGAGCGCGAGCCTGTAACACACGCGCGGCTGCAATCTGCACGTCGAAATTGTGAGACAGCGCCTCCTGGATCAGCTTCGATAACTCCTCGTCGCGAATCAGATCCTGCCAGCGAAGATCGCCGAGACTGCCAGCGCCAGGCTCCGAATTGTCTCCACGATAGATGGGCGGCGCGGGAACGTCTGGCCGCCGATAACGGGCTGTGGCGCAACCGCCGAGCAGTAGCGCCGCGAAAATCAGAACCCCGATCGCCGCGATTGCTCGCGCACCGCGAACGGGCGGCTCGTTGAAGAACGATCGCCAGAACCGTTTGATAAATGAATAGGCGGCCATCATGGGTTTGCCTGAGCCGTCCTGGTAGTCACCCGCTGCCCCGGCCGCAACTTTGCTGTTCCATCGACGATGACGGTATCGCCACTGCTCAGCCCCTTGGTGACCATGACCTTCCCCTGATAACTTCCTTCGGCCTCGATGCTGCGAAGAGCAACCTTATGTTCGGGCGTCACGATATCGACAGTCTTCACGCCATTGAGATCGAACACGGCTCGCTCCGAAACCAGTACCGCGTCTTTTCGCGTTTGAATCGGCATCCGTATCCGGCCTGACATACCGGGGACCAAAATGCCTGTCGGGTTGGGGAATTGCGCTTCGATCAGGATGGTTCCAGTCTTCGCGTCCATGGCGCGTCCGATGTTCGTATACCGGCCGCGAAACGGGTAAGTGCTGTTGTCGGCGAGAATGAATTCGAGGTGCGCCATCGCGTTGCGATCGACTTTGGCGTAAGTGCGCAAGTAGAGTGGTTCAGGAATGCTGAAGCCGACGTTGATCGGGTCGATTGGGGAGATGGTGGCGAGGCGGCTCGCCTCTCCGCGACCCACATAGTTACCGACCGAGACTTCCGCGCGGCCGATAAGACCGTCGATTGGAGCGCGAATGGTGGTTTCTTCAAAATCCATTTCCGCATTTTGCCGGGCGGCTATCGCCGCGACCAAACTAGCCTGAGCCTGCCGCAGGCCGACGCGGTCACTGACCGCAGTGGTTTGTACCGTGGCGCGTGCGTCCTCGACCGACGCCAATGCAGAGGACTGCGCAGCAATGGCAGTATCGAGGTCTCGCACCGGCACAGCTCTGCGCGCGGCCAGCGGCTTCATCCTATCCGCGTCCTGGTTGGCCCTGAGCAGATTGGCCTCTGCTTGTCGCAGCGCGGACTGGGCATTCACCAGATGCTGCTGCTCCCTTGCCATTTCCAAATCGCCCTCCGCCTTTTCAACCGCGGCTTTGGCTAGCTGCAACGTGGCCGCGGACCGGCGCGGGTCGATACGAAACAGCACCTGGCCTTTCTTGACCATGTTGCCTTCGTGAAAGGACATCTCCGTCAACCGGCCTTCGACATTGGCGCGAACATCTACTGTGGCGGCTGCCTCGGTTTGCGCTGCGAGTTCCACCATAACCGGCAGATCCCGGTGTTCTGCGGTTTCGACCAACACTACCGGCCTGCTACGTTCTATGCAAAACACAACGATGCATACGGCAACTGCGAGTCCCGCAGCTCCAGTTATCAGCCATACCGTGGGCTTCGTAGCTGTAGCTCGAGACCGCACGAACGTTGCAATTTTCATCGCGTTCCTTTTGCTTTCATGACAGTTCCTGGCTGTTGCCGTCGAGTGCCGCTCGCTTGGTGGCCCGCTTGCGGGGTTTCTTTGGCGCGGCTGGCAAGTCCGCAAGTTTTCCGTAATCCATTTGCAGTACGCGGTCACCAGCGCGGAAATAGCGGTCATCGTGCGACACAACCACAACCGTCTTGCCTGCACTCTTCATTTCCGGCAGCAGCGTCTCATAGAAGTATTTGCGAAACTCCGGGTCCTGGTCAGCCGCGACTTCGTCGAAGACATACACAGGCTTGTCTTCCAGATAGGAGACCACCAAGGCCAGCCGCTTGCGTTGCCCCGTGGAAAGATTGATGTTTGTAAAGCGGCCTTCGCTGAAAGCGGCCTTATCGGAGATCTGCATCAATCGCAGCAGTGCATTCACACGTTCAGGGTCAGCAGCGCTGAGCCCGTGCAGCTTCTCAAACAGGTAGAAGTCAGAAAAGATGGCTGAAAAGAGATTGCGGTACGACCGGACATTCGTCGGTCCGATCTCCAGATCGTCGACCTTAATGCCCCCCCGCGTGGGGCGGTACAAAGCGGTCAGCAGTTTGAGCAATGTAGTTTTGCCGCTGCCGTTGCCGCCGACAAGGAGCAGGACTTCGCCGCGGCGAATCTCGCCATCAATAGGGCCGACCTGGAAGGTGGGGTTTCCGTCGGGGTCCGCGTAGGCAAAGCAGATGCCTTCAAGGCGGATGGTGGCGAAGGAACTCAGGTCAACCAGCGGTGCTGCTGCTTCTTCCATGGAATGCGCGAGGCCTTCGTCCAGGGCCGCTTCAAGGCGCTGAAGGTTGTCCACTGCCACATTCACCTGCGAAAGCATGGGAATGAGCGTGACCACGTTAATCAGAGGCCCAAAGAAGAACAGGATGGCGGCGACGATCTTTGTAGCTGAACCGGAGAACGATGTTGCGATGACGGGAAGAACGAAGGCGACTGCCCCCAGCAGCAGGACGAAAAACATCTCGATAAAGATGAGGTTATTCGAGAAGAGAATATTGACGCGAGTGCGCACGTCAAGTACACGGGTCGTAGTGGACTTGAATTCCTGAAATACGTCGTCGCTTTTCAGCTTGTTGATGCGGAGTTCTTTGAAGCCTTTCAGTAACCCGTTGAGTGAATCGAAGAGGCTGTCTTCCTGATCTGAAGCCTCTCTCAGGCCCCGCTCATAGTCCGCGCGATCCTTGAAGTATTTGGCGGAGCCGGCTGCGATGAGGACGAGGCAAAGCAGCAAGGCAACCCATGACACAATGGCGATATAGCCCAGGATGAAGACGATCATCACGACGCCCTGCGCGGCGGCGAAAAGGGGGCGCGAGGCCTGCGCGATGGTCGCCATGTCCCGGCTGACCCGTGCGTGGATGTCGGCTTCGCCGATCGATTCGAGCGTGAGCAGGTCGGAGCGGCGGATCTTGTCGGCGAGGCGCAGACGCACGCTGCAAATGGCAGCCTCAGAGATCCGTGTAGATTCATAGAGGATGTAGCGCAGCGAATAAACAAAGAGCGCGATGGACAGGCCGAAGAAAAGAAAAAGCCGCCAGGACGGCCCGCCTCCGCGCAGCGCATCGACCGCGGCATTGATGACCGCGAGATTCATGGCATTGGCGATGCCGGATGCCGCGGTAAGTATGATCAGCTTCCGGTCCAGTGCATGGGTCTCCCGCTGCATGAAGCCAACGATGCCGAGTCTCATCAGCTTGATCATGGCCGAGACTCCGGAGATTGGTGCAGGCTCGTCGCCGGTGTGCCGCTCCCGGCAGTGGGCACACGAGGGTGCGACGCCCCGTTCCCATGGCTCGGGGCGACCGGGATCTCTCCGGCATTGAGGCTACCGCGCATTGGATACTGCATACACCTTTTCTCGATGCGGAACGTCAGAATTGCTCAACCGCGCAAGCATCGCATCGGGACTCTGAACGATTTCCGCCAGCAGGGATTCGAATTGCGCTGCCATGCGCTGGATGGTGGCAGCGTCAAACAAGGCGGTGTTGAATTCCAATGCTCCGCGCAACTCTCCGCCGGTCTCGTTCAATGAAAGCGTGAGGTCGAAGGTGGCCCCTGCAGAGGGTCGCGCAAGATCAATGGCATTGGTCACCAGCCCATGTAATGCGAGTTCCTGCGCGGGAACGTTCTGCAACACAAACAGGGTTTGAAAGATGGGGCTGTGGAGGGCGCTCCGGTCAGGCTTGAGGGCCTCTACAACTCGGTCAAAGGGAATGTCAGGGTGCGCATATCCATTCACCGCGACTCGATGAGCGCAGGCCTGGATCTCGCGGAATGTCGCTCCCTGCCACCATTGCAGTCGCAGTGCGAGCGTGTTCACGAAGAAACCGATGAGCGCCTCGGTCTCCACCGGATAGCGGTTGGCGAGGACAGTCCCGATTACGACGTCTTCCTGGTTGCCGTTGCGCGACAAAAGAACCGCATACGCCGCCAGCAGGGTAACGAAGAGGGTGGTTTCCGATTCCCGGCTGAGGCGCCGCAAGCGCGTGGTGAGTTCACGATCGAGGTGCAGCGGAACCCTTCCCGCATGGAATTCTCCGCCCACGTGTCGCGACCGATCGAGGGGCAGATTGACGAGCGGCGGCGCGCCTCGCAGGTGATCGAGCCAGTAGCCGAGTTGCTTCGCCAGCCGTTCCCCAGCCAGCCAGCGTCTCTGCCAAAGCGCGTAGTCAGCGTATTGCACGGGGAGTTCTGGCAATGGATCTTCGATGCCAGTGACGTACCGGCTGTAAATGGTAGAGAGTTCCCGCAGCAGCACCTGGATGGACCAGTCGTCGCTGATGATGTGATGCATGGCCAGATGCAGAACGTGATGGTTCCCGGCAACGCGGATGAGGCAGACACTCCACAACGGGCCGCTGGCAAGGTCGAAGCGCAGATTGTGAGCCGAAACGAGAGCAGCATCAAGCGCCGCTTGACGGCGGGCCTCCGGCAGATGGCGCAGGTCCACAAGAGAGAGAACGTTCGCACAGTGAGGCGCAATTGTCTGCACCGGGGTGTCACCGGAAACTCGAAGCGAGACGCGCAAGTTGTGGTGCCGTTCGCCGATTGCGGTGAGCGCTCTCTTGAAGGCAACCATATCCAGTGAACCTTCCAGATGAAACGCCCGCACCAGGTTGAATGTCTCACTCGGCCCCTCGATCGCGTCCAGAACCCACAGCCGCTGCTGGGCGAGGGACAGAGGCGTGTCCACGCCTCGCGCCGGAGGCTGAATGGTCTCGTCTATCTCGATGCTGCGCGCGCGCTCCACCGCCTCTGCCAGCCGTTCCAGCGTGGGGCACTCGAACAAACAGTTAGGCGGCAGCAGCACGTGAAAGGCTGCGGCAATGCGGGCCACAACCTGCATGGCCAGCAGGGAATGGCCGCCCAGGTCGAAAAAGTTGTCGTGAATGCCGATCTGTTGCAACCCAAAAAGTTCTGACCAGATTTCCTTCAGGCGCAGTTCGACAGCCGTGCTCGGAGGCACGTAAGCTGTGTCCGGCCGCTGACCCGCCCGGCGTGGATCGGGCAGCGCGCGACGGTCAAGTTTTCCGTTCGCCGTTAGCGGCAAGGAGTTCATGAAAATAAAGGTTGCGGGCACCATGTAGTCGGGGAGCGCCGCGGCAACAAGGGCGCGCAATTCGTTTACGGAGGGTGGCGCATCCGCATTTGCTGGAACCAGCCATGCAGCCAGATTCTGTTCGCCTGTCGCGTCGGACCAGGCGGTCACGAGAGCGTCGCGGACCAATCCGGTGGATGTGAAGAAAGATTCCACTTCGGCGGTCTCGACGCGATAACCCCTGATTTTGACCTGAAAATCGCGCCGCCCAAGATGCAGCAGGCAGCCATCGGAGAGCAGACGGCCCTGATCGCCGGTGCGGAAGATGCGCCGGTCGCCGCCATCCGGGTCAGACACAAAGGCCGCCTCTGTCAGTTCAGGACGGCCCCAATAGCCGAGGGAAAGATAGCGGCTCCGCACGACGATTTCACCGGTAGCTCCCGCGGCGACGGGCTTCCCGTCGGTATCCCACAGCAGCAACTCGACATCATCCACCGCGTACCCAGCAGGCACCGTGCTTCCCTCGATTTGCGAGTCGGAGTAGATGGGAAACTGGCAGATGGGGCTGAGTTCCGAAGCGCCGAAGCTCACAATCATGCGAGTGTCTGCGACGAAGTGGCGCTGGAAGAGACGAATCTCACCGGCATAGACCGTTTCGCTGCCCAAGAAAATTAGACGCACTGACGGAAAACGATCCTCTGGAGTGAGCAGGCGACAGAAGTGGCGGAACATGGTGGCTACCGCGAAGAATACCGTGATCTGTTCTTGCCGCAGCCAGTCCGCAAGACCTGTGAGGCCTTCCCGCTTCACGTCGAAGTGAAGAAGCGTCGCTCCGTTGAGCACCGTGCAATAAATATCCCGCACTGCGCCGGCAAAGTTGGGAGAGTAGAGCAACACGAGACGATCCGTGGCCGATATTCGTCCGCCGTTTGTATAGACCATGGTCAGATGCAGCACGTAGCGATGGGTCTGCATGACTCCCTTGGGCTTTCCTGTTGAGCCCGAGGTGTAGAGAATGTATGCCAAATGATCGGCGGTGAGCGGCAAGCGTGGATTCTCTTCGGAGAGGGCTGGCTCAAGGGCGTCCAGACTGATCAACGGAAGATCGAGCGGAGCGCAAAGCGCCCTGGCTTGTTCCATCCTTCTATGATCGGTAATCATCAGAGCCGGCCGGCACTCTGCGAGAATTGCCGCAGCTCTCGCCTCAGGCTGCGTGGTATCGAGAGCGATGTAGAACTTTCCCGCCTTCAGCACGCCCAGCATAGCTGCCACGACCGGGATGCCATTCCCAACCAGCAGCGCCACCGGTTCCGATTCCGTTCCACGCGCAGCCAGAACGGCATGAGCAATGCGGTTGGCAAGCCGGTTCAACTCGCGATAGGTGACGGTGGATTCGGCATCCTCAATGGCAATCTTGTCCGGATACAACTCCACCTGGCGTTCGAACCGCTCCGGGACGGATCGCTCCACATCTTCCCTTGGAAAAGGGAGAAAGCCGCTCGTCGCGGCGGTCGGCTCGACGGAGATCGCGCGAGATTGCAATGTGTCAGGCATGGCGAAGGGCTTCCTCCACTGGATCCACAATCTTCACGCGGGAGAGAAAGGCCGCAACCGCAGGGCTGCCTCTGAGTTTGAGGAGGTCGATGGTGTGCGGAAGCTCCGTACAGCCGGCGAGGACGCAATCATAGTCTTCACCGGATCGCAGGATGGTTTCGAAGAACTCGTTGCCGAGTTCCACCGCGCGGCATTCGTTAAGCGACTTTATGCCTTCATATACAGCGCTCATCAAGAGCCGGCTCAGCGCGGGCGATGGCTCGTCGAAGACGATGCCGGCATCACGACAGGGCGCCGAAAACACCTCGCCAACACGCGCGCCTTCGGTGGTCAGCAGCAGAGCCCTTCTGCAGCGCTGGGCTCTGAGCTCTTCCACAGAGGACTCCACCAGGGAGATCATCTGCACCTGCACCCGCGTCTGCTGCAGGTCGTCCGCCATGAGCCGCCAGAAATAATGGGCGGAGTTACAGGCTATGATGCAACGAACTGGCTGGCTGGGCGAGGCGACGAAATCTATCGCCACACGCACAGCGCCGCCCAGTCTCGACGCCATTTCGTGAGACAAAGGAGCGCCCAGGTGAGTTTCGGAGCAGACCTCGCCGAGGATGACTGGAGAGCGGTCCGGAACGGAGCAGGCCTGAAAGAGCACCACGTCACGGGAATCCTGGAATCGCGTGCAAGCCTGGAGGAAGGCCAATGCGCCGGCCAGCGGCCCCATGCCGCCGATGATTACCAGCGGCGGGAGATCGGGACGAGCCGGGAAGAGGCAAAGAGCTTCGTCCGGCTGGTCCTGGTCAGTGACGGTTAGGCCAATCGACCGCCTCCGTGCGGCGTCCGCGCATAGCGCCGCCTGGTAATCCTCTGTTGCCTGCACGGCTGCCTCGTAGTGCTGGAATCGCCGCACAGGCACATCAAAGATCGGAGGCGCGATGCCGGATTGTAAGACAGGCATCAAGCGTGAACTCCGGCTGAAACAGGCTCCGCTTCCTGACGGGCGAATTCCGTCTCGGCGTGCATCATCTCCGTCAATTTCTCCATCACCGGCCCGAGGTTTCGCAGGTAGGCACGGAATACGATACCGGCTCGCTCCGGGTCGAAGCGTGTCCTGGTGGCCGCATGGTAGCGATCCAGGGCATCCACCACTACAAGAAAGTGAGCGGCTTCCACCTCGTCTTCCACATGGGCGGCGATGTAGGTGACAGCCTTGCGGCGATCTGGTTGGGTGAGGCGAGTGTGTTGCTCGAAATAGGCGTCGGCCGCGGGCAGAGCGATGGAATACTCGCCGTGGTTGTAGATTTCCGAGAAAATGTTGGTCAGCAGACCGTCGGGGATGGCCTCCACCACCATGTTGCGGTAAACCCATTGGCCGAACCGCTGCGCTTCCGGAAGACGATACTTGCGTAACTGCCACAGGTCTCCGCCCGTCAGCGCTTCAGCAAAATCCTCGTAGAGTTCCGCGTGCGTGTGACCATCGAAATCCAGCCCGAGATCCTCGTAGCTGGTTGATGCATTTCTCGCCGCGGCAAGATACAGACGGGATCTGTCAATATCTTCCGCGCCGTCAGCCATTCTCTGCAGGCGGCATGAAAGCCCATAAATCGCCAACATCTTTAGATGAGTTGCCTTCCAGGAATTCGCAAAAGTGCAAAGCAGCTCCTTGGACCATGCAAATGAGGGAAGCACGCGGAAGAATTCTTCGATGCTTCTTACCGCAGCCTGCTCTTCTGAGAACGCCCGCCGAATCGCGTCCCGAAGCTCTGCGGAAGGAACCTGGGAAATTACGGGGTCGACGACGGCGATTAGTGACGTGGGGGTATCCATTTTCGAGACTCCTTTAGGTCGGATTTGAATTGCGTGAGAGGTGAGGGCCGCGTCCTGCGGATGGACGCGCGGAGAGAAAAACCGGGCCGCCTGGCGCAGCATTTCCTTCTGGCCTGCCGCCGGAGCAGTGGGCCAGACAAGCCCCAGCCCGGCGAGGAGAGTTTGCGTGCGGTCGGAGACGATCTCCAAACGGCGCGCTTGAAGCTGCGGCGACACGCCTCGATACAGACCGAAGTTTTCCAGCGATTCCGTCAAGGCAGCGTTCATAGCGGGCTCGTCCACGGCAGTTTTCAACCGCTCCAGAAAGTCGCCGAAACTGCATGAGCGGACGCCTGCCATCGCGGTAACGAAAGTGGCCAGCGTATCGCGTCTGACATTCTCCGCATGATGGGTCTCGTTGGTCAGGTTGGCCGCTCCGGCCAGCAGCACGATCGCGCGCGCCACCACATCCACATGGCACTGCCAGAGATGAGAGTCGTCTGGCACGACGCCCAGCCGGAGGAAGGATGCAAGTTGGCGGAAGAAGGCGTTTTCCTCGATGTTCAGTTGCAGCGGCCCACCGTCGGCAGCAAACATCAGGTTGCCGACGCGATGAATGCAGGCATTGGCAAGATCACCGCGCGCCTCGACCACCAGCCGCTCGGCCTCCTGCTTGGTACGGATGTAGTAGTTCTCATCCAGCGTCTGGGGCGCCGCATCATACTCCGTGAACAGCCGGAAACCGTCTTCAAGGGCCCTGCCGCACACCGACAGGGTAGACACCAGGTGGAAATCCGCCGGGCTCGCGGGCCGATGGGCCGCCAGTTTCAACAATCGGCGGGTAGCAGCCACATTGTCTGCGACGAATTCTCGGTAGTGGCCGAAGTGCTTCACATTCGCGGCGCAGTGGAAGACTGCTTGCAGGCTGCTCGCCAGTCGGTCGTGATTCAGCGAGGACAGACCCAGGTCATCCCGTCGCAAGTCGCCCGCAAGAACGGTAAGGCGCGGATCGTCCAGTAGGGCAGCGCCCCCTCGAAACCCAAAATAGTAGCGCAAAACCTCACCCAGGCGGATGCGGGCGCTACGGTCGTCGCCGCCGCGAACCAGGACTCTGACCTGCCGATCAGGATCGGCCAGCAGTTCGCGCAAAAGATAGCTGCCGAGATAGCCGGTGGCCCCGGTCAGCAGGACCTGTCCATAGTCCCGGCGTTCTCCTGCGCCAGCGTGCCGGTAAACTTGGTTCCGCGCCTCATAGCTGCGATATGCGACGGTCAGGGCCAAGTCGCGCTCTGCCTCATAAGTGGCCAATCGTTGCTGGTAGCCGTCCCAGTGCCGGCGGGCAGACTGGATCAACGCGCGTAAGTGCTCTGGCCGCTGACGGCAGACACTTGCGAAGTCCGCCAAGCGGGGATGCTCGTAGAGATCGTTGACGGTGCACTCAAGCGTGCGCCGAAGGTGATTCACCGCAGCGATGGCCCGCAGGCTGTTGCCCCCGAGATCGAAGAAGCTATCGTCGCGGCCGATTTCATGGCGCTCGCCGCCGGGACCCAAATCCAGGTGCTCCGCCCAGACCTGCGCGATCTCCTGTTCCAAGCCTTCACGCGGTTGATTGCTTTGATGGTTTTTATTCGACGCGTCGCATACGCCCCACTCGGAAGCCGTGCGCAAAAGCGCCGCCCGATCCACTTTGCCGGCAGTGTTCACGAGGATCGCCGGAACGCGAATCACGGCAACGGGCATCATGCACGAGGGCAGCGTCGCGGACAGATAATCTCGCCAGGCCTCCTGAGGAGGTTCGGCCGCGCCGGAGCCAAGGCGGACGAATGCCCATAAAGTTTGCTCACCACCAGATGAGGTTTCCACTGCGGCCACGGCCTGATGCACGCCCGGATGAGCTCCGAGCCTGTGCTCGATTTCACCCAGCTCGACCCGCTGCCCACGGAGCTTTACCTGCCCGTCGGATCTGCCAAGAACTTCCAGTTCGCCGGTGTGAGTCCAGCGGCCCAGGTCGCCGGTCGAATAGAGCCGTCCGGCCGGCGTTTCCACGAAGCTGGCAGCGGTGAGATCGGGACGATTCAGATAGCCCGAGGCAAGCTGCATCCCGCCCAGCCAGATCATGCCAACGGCTCCAGGCGGAACCGGTTCTCCCTCGCGGCCGAGGATATGAACCGAGGTGTTGGCCAACGGCTTACCGGCGGTGATTCGTCGCGCTTGACCCGTCACCCGTCCATAGCTGACTGCAACGGTATTTTCGGTCGGGCCATAGCCGTTCATATAGCGCAGGCGCGAGGCATAGTGCAGCGCATCGGCGCGATTCGGCGGCTCACCCGCGGTCAGCAGAATGCGCAAGCTGGGAAAGTCCGCTTGTTCAAAGAGCCGGAGATAGGAGGGTGGCATCGTAGTGACGGTGACCCCTAGCCGGATAAATTTGGCCCGCAGCCCGGCAATGTCGTCCATTTCGCCACGCAGGACAGGAACGACCGCTGCTCCCGCAGCCCACGCCATGACCAACTCGGAAATCCATGCATCAAACGCGGGCGACGCCATGATTGAAGCCCGGTCGCTGGATCGCATATCCAGAGCGGCGGTGATTCCCACGGCGAGATTGTTCAGGCCCTGATGACGGAGCATCACACCCTTGGGCACGCCCGTGGAACCTGAGGTACAGATGATGTAGGCGAGCTCCGAACCCCGGACACCGTCGCCTCCAATTTCGACCGGCTGGCTGTGGCACAAGAAGTAAGCCCGATCGAGGCTTTCCGGTCGGAATACCCGGCAGCCCCTCCCGGCCAACGATGGCGGTAGTTCAAGCCCGTCCAGCACCAAAAGAACGCGGATTCCGGCGTCACGGGCGATAAAAGCCAGCCGGTCGGCGGGCAGATCCTTGTCCAGAGGCAGGTAGCAGGCGCCGGCCTTCCAGATGGCAAGCACGGTCTCCGGCAGGGCAATCGAGCGGCCCGTGAGCACCCCAACCACCTCCTCCCGCGCCAATCCCAGGGCCAGCAGCGCATGAGCCAGAGCGTTGGACCTGGCATCGATTTCCGCGTAAGTTTGTGTCCCTTTCTCGGTGATCAGGGCGGGAGAATCTGGATGACTGCGCGCCCAGTGCTCGAACTGCGCTGGAAAACTGCGCGCCGGATGGGCCAGGGCGGGACCATGCTCCCAACCGTGGAGTAGTTCCGCTTCATGCGGCAGCAAAGCGGGCAGTAGAGTGTCTGGAAGCCGCTGGCCGGAAGCAAGAAAACGCGCCCACCCGGCAAGCGAATCGATCCAGCTCTCGGCCGTCTCTTTTTCATAGATGGCCGCGTTCACATACCACTGCAGGATCAGGCTGCCGTCCGCCTGACCCTCATGCACCAGGACCATATCTTGAGCGGGCGCATTGAAGCGAAGCTCGTAGCCGGTCCCACGCGCAATGCCGCTGAAATCCGTTGCTGTGGCGCGAGGATTTTCTGTGACCGCCATGTCAAACAAGGGGTAGCGTGCCGGATATGCTGGTCCGGCATTGTCCCGACGGAAATCCGAGATCATGCGGGAGAACGGATAGCGCGCATGTTGCAACCCCTCCGCCAGCCTTCTCTGCATGGTTTGCAGTGCCTGTTCAAAGGACTCGCCGCGTTGAATTCGGCAAGGCAGGGGCAGCATATTGACGTAGTAGCCGACGATCCGGGCCTCGCTGATTGAGTCGCGGGTAGAAGCCGCGGTGCCAACAAAAAACTCAGCCTGTCCGGTACGGCGGCGTACTTCAAGAGCCATGATGGTCAGCACGAGGGAATGCAGGCTGGCGCCGTTCTTTTTTGCGAGTTCGCGAAGACCGGCGGCGACAGAAGCATCCAGACGAACTCGAAACGAGTGGGATCCCCTGGCGTTGCCAGGCGTGCGGCCCAGGGCGCGGGGGTGATCGAGGAGCCACTCGTCGAAAGGCTGGGGCGCTTCGGTTGAGAGGTCGCCAAGACTGCCCAGAGTCGTCCGCCAATACAGCGCGTCGGCGTGACAGGCAGTGCTGGCCAGATAGCGCTCCTCCCTGCCGGCCGACTGATCGAAATGACCTTCGACAGGGGACAGAATACCGCCTTCGAGCAGAGTGGAAAGCTCCTCCGCGAGCACTCCAATCGAAACGCCATCCGCCACGGAATGGTGCAGAGCAAGCCAGAATACAAGCTCGTACGTTGCGGCCACCTGCACCAGCCCCACGCGCCAAAGGGGAGGAGTCTCCATCGCGAAAGATTCCGTCTGGCGCTCGCGTATATTGGCCAGGGCGGCGGGCATATCGGGCAGAATCTCGACACCCAAATGGGTTTCAGCACGCGAAAGAACCCTGCGTCTGAGCGCACCTTCCGCATCTTCATGAAACCCCGTGCGCAGCGCATCGTGCCTGACCACCAGCACCGTCCAGGCGGAGCGCCACTCTGAGAGGGTTGCAGCCTTGGCGCGAGCGGTCAGGATCAGGGAAATATTGAAGCTTCTGGTGTCGAGGCCGGCGTGCTCGGCAACCCAGAATTCACGCTGCCCTTCCGTCGCCCGATCCGATGAGACCTTCTCGTCCGGGGCCTGTTCGCTCAACTGGCCTATCCGGCTGGCGAAACCGCGCAAGGTCGGTTCCACGAAGAGTTCCCGAGCGGGCACGGGACGGCCGAGCATCTGCTCAAGCCGGTGCGCGACGGCAATCGCCAGCAGACTATGACCGCCAAGCGAGAAGAAGTTGTCGTCGCGATGAATGGAATTATGGCCCAGCAGCTCGCTCCACAGTTGTGCGATCTCCGCTTCCAGGCCGTCTTGCGGTTCAGATGTGTCGCCGGGCGTGGTCCGTTGGGCCAGCAACGCCTTGAGGGCGGCCTTGTCAACCTTGCCGGAAACTGTGAGGGGGATGGCGGCGATGGCGATCACCGCAGACGGAATCATAGGGGCGGGCAGGCGATCCGCCAGGAAAGTTCGCCATCCATCTTCTGGCGGAGCCGGCTTTCCAGGCGCGGAACGCACAAAGGCCCACAAGCTGTGGTTGCCTCCAGGTTCGGCCTCCACGAGCGCCACGGCCTGCGCCACATCGGGATGCCCGGCGAGAGCGTGTTCGATCTCTCCCAACTCGACGCGAATTCCGTTCAGCTTCACCTGATGGTCGATGCGGCCGAGGATCTCAATTTCGCCGTTCGAGTGCCAGCGGCCCAGATCGCCAGACCGGTAGCGCCGCCCCCTGGGTGTTTCTACAAAGGCGGAGGCGGTCAAATCCGGCAGCCCAATGTAGCCGCGAGCCAGTCCGACGCCGCCGAGCCACAGTTCGCCGCCGACGCCGGGAGGGAAAGAATTTCCCTGCGGATCGCAGACATGGACACTCGTATTGGGTAGCGGACGGCCGCCGGAGAGGAAGCCTCGACTGCCGGAACCGAGCCTTGCCAACGTGCTGGTGATGGCGTTCTCAGTGGGGCCATAGGCGTTGAAGTAGGCAAGGCTGCCAGCATATCTCTCGACATCGGCGGGAAACGGCGCCTCTCCCCCGGTCACCAGGATTCGCAGCGACGGCAGTCGAGCTCCTTCGAAAAGCCGCAGATAGGTGGGCGTAACGTCCGCTACGGTGACGCTGAACTCGGATAGAAAAGCCAGGAATTGGTTAGGGGAGCTGAGAATCTCGTAGGGGACCGGGCACAGCGCTGCTCCGAAAGCCAGCGGCAGGCCAATATCCGAGAGCGACACGTCGAATGAGGGCGACGCAAACATCAGGCTGCGATCGTCTCGCGTCAGGCCATAAGCTTCGCCAACGCCTAACACCGAGTTGACGTAGGCGTCGTGGCCGATCAGAGTCCCTTTGGGAAGGCCGGTAGAGCCCGAAGTAAAAATGATGTAAGCTGCGGCTCTAGCGCCCGAAGAGACCGGCGGACGATCTGCGTGAGCGCTGCGGAATTCGCGGTCCAATTGTTCCGGGCGCAGCGGGGCCGGCAGATTCGCGGCTAACGCTGGTGGTACAGCAATTCCGTCGAGGGCAATCAAAAACGCGGCCCCGGCATCGCGCGCCATGAATGCCAGCCGCTCCGCGGGAAGATCGGCGGCCAACGGCAGGTAAATCGCTCCGGCCTTCCAGATGCCCAGAACCGCCGCCGGCAGGTTGGCGGACCGGCCTGTAAGAACGCCGATGACACTGCCCGGAGCGGCTCCGCCGAGCAGCAAGCTATTAGCAATGGCGTTCGCTTCCAGTTCCAATGCGCCGTAACTCAGCGTGCGGGCTTGGCTGATTACCGCGGGACGTTCGCGCTGACCGGGTGCGTCGGCGACGCGCTCAAACAACTGATGGAATCCCAGTTCAGGACGAGTAATCTTCGCACCTTGCTCCCAGCTATCCAGCAAAGCGGCCTCGCGCGGCAGCAGCGCCGGAAAAGGATCATTCGCCCGATCGCGATCCTCGGCCAGCCAGTCTGCCCAGCCGGTCAGTGCTGCAAACCAGCACTCTGCTGTCTCGCGAGTGTAGAGAGCCGCATTCACGTGCCATTGCAGCAGCAGGCCGCCATCCGCCAGGGTTTCGTGGATCAGGACCATGTCCTGTCCGGGCGAAGCGCCGGTAAGTTCATAGGCGGGAGCGGGAAACGGCGCGAGGCGAAGCGATGCTAAAGATGGAGAAGTTTTCGGATTCTCCGTGACAGCCAGGTCGAAGAGCGGGTAGCGCGCCGGGTGGTGGTGCTGGGGACGTTCGTTCCAGAAATCGTGATATATGCGAGCGAACGGGTAACGCGCGTGCTGCAGTCCCGCGGCCAGAGCCTGCTGCGTCTGGCGCAGGGCTTCGCCGAATGACCCATCATGCTCCAGGTGGCAGGGGATGGGAAGCATGTTGACGTAGTAGCCGATCACGCGAGATTCGGCGGCGGTCTCCCGGGTTGAGGCAGTGGCGCCAACGATCACGTCATCTCGCCGCAAACGCCTTCGCGCTTCCAGAGCCAGCAGGGTGAGCATCACCGCATGGAGACTCGCTTCATGCTGACGGGCGAGCGCGAGCAGTCCATGAGTGGTGGCGGCGTCGATGTGTGCTTCGAAACGGTGGTTCCCCGGCTTCCCGGAAAGTGTGCGCGGGAAGTCCAGCGATCCCTCAGCAAAGGCCTCGTCGGGCTGCCGCAGGAGAAGGTCGCGCCAATAGCGACCGTCGGCTTCGCAGGCCGGGCTGGCTAGATAGTCTTTTTCCCGGTTGGCCGATTCGCCAAATTCGCAAGCAAGCGGAGGAAGCTGCTCGTCCTGCAGCAGCGCCTCCAGTTCCTCGACGATGATCCCGAGGGATTGCCCGTCGCCCACAGAGTGGTGCAAGGCCAGCCAGAAGAGTTGCTCGCCGGAGCTTGTCACGTCGATCAGACCTGCCCGCCAAAGCGGCGCAACTCCCATATCGAAGGCCTCGCCCTGGCGACGGCGGATGAAGGCCCGCGCTGCGGACTGATCGGATTGGGTCGCCGTTTCGAGCGGCAGTGCCTGAGCTGGCGCTATTGCCCGCCGCAGGCGCCCTTCCCCATCTTCCAGAAAATAGGTGCGCAAAGCCTCGTGCCGTGTCACGAGAACCGCCCAGGCCTTATTCCAACGATTGGGCGCAGGCTTCCCGCCTTCGACGACACGCACCAGTGGAATCGTAAACGTGCGGGTATCGAGCCCGGCCGCTTCGGCCACGCGGAACTCACACTGCCCTTCTGTGGCCAGATCGCTGCTCACATGACCCGCGATGGGAACGCTGCCTAGCCGTTCGATTCGTGCAGCAAAGCCGGCCAACGTTGGCGCTGCGAAAAGCTCCCGCGCCGGAACCGGCAGGCCTAATTCGCCAGAGAGCCGGTGAGCTACCGTCACAGCCAGCAGGCTATTGCCGCCCAGGGCGAAGAAATTGTCGCCGCGCGCGACGGATTCCCCTAACAATTCCTGCCACACAGCGGCGATTCGCATCTCCAATTCGCCCTGCGGCAAGTTCTTCTCAGAGCTATCGTTCCGATTCCCCGAATACAGCAAGAGAGCGGCCCGATCAACCTTTCCGTTGCTGGTTAGTGGAATAGCCGCAACAGCGGTGACCGAAGCCGGGACCATGTGCGCCGGCAACAGGCGGCCCAGATGATCGCGCCACTCGTCGTCGGTTGGCAAGGCAGCGAGCGGGCGCAGCCGGACGAAGGCCCTCAAGACCTTGGTCCCTTCCGCAGCCGCATCGACCACGGCGACAGCGTCGTCCACCGCTGGATGGGAACGGAGCGCCTGTTCGATCTCGCCCAGTTCCACGCGCTGCCCGTGGAATTTGATCTGGTCATCCATGCGCCCGGCCAGCTCCAACCGGCCATCTTCGGTCCAGCGGCCCAGATCGCCCGAACGATAGAACCGCCCGTCCGGCGTTTCAACAAATCGTTGGGCTGTTAGCTCCGGGTTGTTCAGATACCCGCGCGCGAGTCCCATTCCGCCCAGCCAGACTTCCCCGAGTTCCCCTGGCTGCGCTAGGGCGCCGTTGTCGAGGCGGATCGAGATACGAGTGTTTGCCAACGGCCTTCCCACAGAAAGCGGGCGGTCTGCCTCGGGGCGCGCTGAGATCTGTTCCGCGCAGACGAAGATGCAAGTCTCGGTGGGGCCATAAGCGTTCCAAAAGGTAATAGGTCCGGCATGGAGCCTGGCGTCCTCATGGTTCGGCGCCTCGCCTCCGCAAATCAGAATCCGCAGTCCCTCAAACGGAGTCTGCCGGCTGACGCGAAGGTACGAAGGGGTGTGGAACGCCACGGTGACGCCGTGGGTTTTGTACCATCGCTTCAAGGCCCAGGGGTCGTCGCGCAGGACCCGCGATACCGGCACAACCGCCAGGCCATGCAGCAGCGCAATGCCCAACTCCCAGAGAGACGCGTCAAAGCCGGGTGTCGCGACCAGGGAAACGCGGTCATCGCACTTGAATCCGCAGGTCTCCCCGGTCATCAAGGCGGCGTTGACCAAGCTGTCGTGCTGGATCAGAACGCCCTTCGGCGTTCCCGAAGTTCCCGAGGTGTAGATGATATAAGCCAGATCCTGCGGCGTGCCGACGACCTGGGGGAGAGCGCTCCGCTCCAAATTCGCGCGAGACCAGTCTTGCGGACAAAGAACCGTTTCGACAGCATCTGCCAAAGCGCTCGGCGTCGCGTGCCCGTCGAGAGCAATCAGTATTCTCGCACCAGCATCCCGCGCCATAAATGCGAGGCGTTCCGGCGGCTGTTCGAGCGCCAGGGGCAGATAGACCGCTCCCGCTTTCCAGATGCCTAATACGACCCCAGGCAGTTGTGCCGAGCACTCGGCCGACACGGCTACCGGCTCCTCGCGGGCAACGCCGTGGTCGAGCAGAATCCGGGCAATGCGATTGGCCTCGTGCTCGAGTTCCGCGTAGCTTTCGACGCCCGTTTCGGTAATTACGGCGGAGCGATCTGGATAACCCTCGGCCAAGCTCTCGAAGATTTCATGGAAGCGCTTCGCAGGCCGTGTACGCACCGGCCCCTGTTCCCATTGCGCCAGACGCCGCGCCTCCTCAGGCAGCGGTGCCCGCAAGAGAGCTTGGGCGGCGCCGCTGGTTAGCAACGGGGTGTGCGTCTCCTCCAGAATCACGTGCATCTTCATGAACTCCAAATGGTTCAATTCACAATTGGCATGGGAATTGGGTGACTCTGGTCAATCACCACTGGTTCGCCGTTTCGAATTACATCGAGGTAAATTGGCTTGTCTTCCATTTCGCCCTCATCGTTGAACTTATAACGACCGTTGACGCCTTCCCACGGATCCATAAACCGGATGGAATAGGAGAGATCGAGGGGGTTTGCCGAACCCGTCGCCTTGACCGCTCTGGCCAGGAGGTACAACGCATCGTAGCCTTGCGCCGCCCAGGTATCGGGGTCCTTCTGAAATCGAGCCCGAAACCTGCGCACAAATGCCTGATTCTCAGGGCTCGGCGAGTTCAGGTTGTACTCGTCGAAAAGCATGGAACCCTCGTACCCGTTGCCCGCATGCGCGCGCATCTGCGGCGTATCACTGAAGGCGCCAACAATATCTGTCTTGAGGCCGACCCCGCGAGCCATGCGCAGGAAATCGCCCGCCCAGGGCTCCAGGCCCGCAAAAAAGATCATGTCCGCATTCAATCCTCTAAGCTCGTTGACAGGCTGGCGAAAGTCGGGGAACTCGCGGGTGTACGGCCACTCGTAGACCAAGTCACCGCCCAGGGAGTTCAGGGCAATGCGATACTGATAGGCCAGATCTTCTCCGTAAGCACCCTGTTCCCAGATCAGAGCGACTCTCTTGTGCCCACGGTCTATCGTCATCCTGGCCAGCGAACGCGCGATTTTGTCGCTGGAGACGATCATCCGCACAATGTACTCGTTGCCCTGGGTGGTCATTGAGGTGTTATTCGATCCGACGATAAGATGCAGCAACCGGCTCGGGCCAAACATTGTCGAGGCCTTGATGCCGATGCTGTCGTCGTAGTAGCCCAGCACCGCGCTCATTTTGGGATTGTTCGCAAACTCGATGTCGATGTTCTTCGCCTTTTCCCAATCGAGCCCATCGTCCCGCATCACCAGGCGCATCGGGACCCCGCCGGCCAGTCCCCCGGCATTGATCTCTTCTTGCGCCAACCGGAGGCCATCGGCCATCTCGTCCTGGTTCAATGCGAACGGCCAGCACACTCCCACCAGGATCTCCTTCGGCATATGGCTGAGCGCTTTGAATCTGCGTTCGCCCATGCGATCGAACGATTGCCACTGGGGCAAGAGAGCATAGGCCAGCAGGCCAACGAAAAACAGCGGAATGAGCAGCTTCTTCATACTCATGGGTTCCCTAATATGAGCGGCAGACCGCTCTTGCCAGAACCGATCACCACGACTTTGGCGTTGGGGGACTTCGACAATTCCTGAGTTGCCTGAATCCCCTGCCATGCCAGCACTGAAGGAGTGAGGCTCCCGTTGATGGTGTTGTTGTAATCCCTGATGCCGGCGGATTCGATGCGCTTGCGGTCCGCCTCCTTGGTGGCTATGTCGAGCCGGTAATCATATTCCTCGTCGAGTTGTTGCTGGGCCATTTTGGTCTCGATTGCTTCGGAGATTTTCTGCGGCAGCGTGACGCTCTCGATCGGCACTTCATCCAGGGAGACGAACCGCCCTCCCAGGCGGCCTTTCGAAAGCTCGCTGATGCGCTCCTGAATGGCCTTCTGCGCGGTGTATATCTCCTCGGGCTTGTACTGTCCGAATACTGTCCGCATCACGGACCGGACCTCGGGCTTCACCACCACTGCCACATAGTCCGGTCCTACGCGCTGATGCAGCAGCGGAAGCGTGTCTTTCTCCAGGTAATAACGCACCGAATATCTGACCCCGACCGTGAGGCCGTCCACTGTCAGAACATTGATCGAGTCGGTGAACTGCTGCTTGCGGACGTTGTAGACATACATCTTGTTGAACGGCAGGATCATATGCCAGCCCTCGCGGTATACGGTATCGATCTGAGTACCGCCGCCGAGGCGCCTATACAACACTCCGAGTTCACCGGGATAGATCGAAATCACAATGGAGTTGAAGAAGAAGATTACAAAGAAGCACAGCAGGAACGAGACGAGGATCAGGTATGGCAGCTGCCGCCTCGCAAAATCGCGCGCACGCCTGCCTTGAATGGTTGCCCATTCACGAATTGGCTTCATTCCTTGTGCTCCTCGTTGAGCGGCTTGGCGCACTTCACGACATACGTCTCCCCATGCCTCCGCGGATACTCCTCGCGCGGGCCATGCCCTGACAACGGCGATCCCGCTTCAAGTATTTGGATTGCGGGGAAAATGGTGCAGGATGGCGTCCAACTGGTTTCCTGGCGCCATCCGTTATTTCTTTCGCATCGACGCGAAGTACAGAAACATGAGGCTGATGAAAGGGGTGACGATTACGGACAAGAATACGAAGCCCCAAAAACCAAGGCGCCGCTCTTGCCCCACAACTCCCGCCACCAGGCACAGCGCCAGGTATCCGAAGACGCAGGGTAGAAGGCCCACGGCGCTAGACGGCCTCGGCCTTCTCCGGCGCATCGATCGTCGTGGCAACTCTCTTGCCTGCCTCGAACTGCTCCCTGAAATACTCCTTGACCGCTTCCGGGTCGAAATTCAGGAATGTGCCGCCGGATTCAAAATGCTGAATGAACACATTGCCCAGAGCCCACGCATACGCTCCGCAAAACACAGCCATCGAGGATCCGCCTGCCAACGCACCGATCACGGGAACAGCCTTGAACATACTGCCTATTAGCCCGCACGCCAACGCATGCGGAAGAACGAAACCGGCGAGGGAACCAATAGCAGCTTTCCCGGTATCTCTCTTGAACGGTACGTCATAGATCTTCGCGAGATCTGCGATCATCTTCAGTTGCACGCCTGAAACTGCCGCCCAATCCACAAACGGAACCGGAATCAGTCCGGCTCCCCCGGACCACCACATATACTTCTTGACTGTCCTGAAGGCTAACGTTTCTTTTTCGGTCACGATGTTTTACTCCTTTTGAACCACAATCGGTTGGCCGTTCCTGGGCGTAAGTGAAAGAGATGGCATGGCGCCACTGCACGGCGAACCATGGACCTCTTCCTGTATTTTGGTGGCGTGGCCAGCGATAAGCTGGATTGCCGGGAACATGAACGCAGAGAACTAAGTTGACTGCCCGTCGTGATCGGAGAGAAGAGAAGCAGGGAATCCGGACGGTGGATGGAATGTCTTAACGGGGAAGAATCGGACCGCCTCGTGACGCTTGCAGAGGTGTATGTCTTTCTCTCACGAAGTCTCATCCGCTGTCAAGCTATTCCGCGGTTCGTCTCAGACGCAACGACTTAGGTGCTCACCCGGAGTTGACCTAAGAAAGAATATCCCGCCAAACCTCCTCCAGCGCATAGAAATTACTTCCGCTTTGTGGCCACAATCCAGAGCCACTTCTCAGTGGAGGTAGTTTTGCATTGCCCATAACTCCGTGCTGTTCCATATTGCTCATGTTTTGAGGTATTTTTCCTTGTTGGGCACTCCGGTCAACGCTGGTGGCGTGATCTCGATTTGAGCTAGTCGCCCGGCAAAGTGTTGCAACGCGAAAGTAACCGGGAAGCAACTGCGCCCGTAGCGCGACTTAAGGAACGTCTGAATAAGTCGACGTTTTGAAAGGGCACGACTTTAGTCGTGCCGCAAAGACTGCAAAATCAACGCGGGCTTCAGCCCCTGAGGGAATGTCTGTACTGACAGAATGTACTTAATCAGAGCTTCCTTAAGCCAACTCAGAACTCCATGCGCAATGTGAACTGTATTTCGCGTGGCGTACCAGTGCCGATTGGTGTGGTGCTGGCGGTGGACACCTGCGGCTCAATGGTGGATGGCGATGTCCCAGCAGGCGGCAGCCAGATTTCTTCGAGAGGCAGGCTGTACTGCGCGCGATTGAAGAGGTTGAATGTCTCGCATCGGAACTGAAGCTTGACGCGCTCGTTGATTGGAATGCGCTTGGCAAGCCCCAGATCGGTCTGCCACAGGTTCGGGCCGCGCGCAATATTGCGCGGTGCGTCGCCATAGCCTGAGTTGGTGACCGCGGTAAAGGCCGCGGGGTTGATCCAATTACTGGCCGTTCCCTGGATTGTCTTTCCGCCCGGCGGAGTAAGTGAAACCCCAGGAACCCGATTGGGGCGCTGGTTGGTTGTGTAGCCGGTGGCGACGGACGAACTGGATCGGGAGTAAGTGACGTTGAGCGGGGTTCCCGTACGCGCAGCTACGATGTCGGTCACGCTCCAGCGGCCGAGGACCGCACGGGCGATTCCCGGTTGAGAAAGGAATGCCTTTCCGGGGCCGAAGGGAAGATCGTAGACCGTGTTGGCATTGAAGACATGACGCGCGTCAAAGTCTCCCGAGGCGCGCTCACAGGCCATACAAGCGGGGTTTTCGGGATTGTCGGAATCTCCGCCTCCAGGTGCGTCCTGGTCGATCTGGTGAGAGTAAGTGTAGTTGGCGGAGATCAGAAGTCCACGGGCAAAACTGCGCTGAAGGCTGGCGACAAAGCCGTCGTAGGAACTACTGTTGCTGTTGCCGCGCCATCTGACCTGGCCGAAGGCTGGATAAGGACGCAGCCCGGTGGCCGGATCGATGAGGTTGACATAGGAGGTAATCAGCTCGAAAGTGCCTTTGCTCCCCACATAGGAGACGGTGCCGACCAGGTCATGCGGAAGCGCGCGCTGAACCGAGAGTCCCCACTGGCTGACGTACATATCTTTGCGGTCGCGGTAAGCGGCATTCGCTGATATGGTGCCGGGGCCGTTCAGAAAGGCCGTAATGGGATAAGAAAGCCCAGGGGTTGACTTGGCGCTGAGCGAGTACACACCGACCTCGTTCTTGATAGGGACGTTCTGGTCGTCGAGCTGACCGTCGCCATGGTAGATGCCGAAGCCGGAGCGGATGACTGTCTTGCCACTCCCAAGCGCCGATGGCGACCAGGTAACGGAGATGCGCGGGTCAGCGTCCAGCGTGTTGGGGTTGCCGAAGCTGGCTCCCACACCGCAGAAGCCTGCTGCCCCGCAGGTCGCGAAGTCGAAGGGATTAGCCTTTCCGTGAACTTCGTGAAAGATGTTGTAAAAGGCGTAGCGAACGCCAAGATTCAACGTGAGATTGGGGCGGAATTTCCACTCGTCCTGCGCGTAGGAGTACACCTCCGTCTTGCGCATGCCGTTGATCGGCAGTTGCTGATTATAGGTGGCGGAACTTACGGAGTTGGCAAGAAAACTGGACGTGGGAGAATTCAGAGACGAATAGACCACCGTTCCATTGGCGGTATTTCCCTGGTCGAGTTGGATGCGGCGAACTTCCACGCCGAACTTCAGCGTGTGCGCCCCGCGCACCAGAGTCAAATTATCAATATAGGAGAAAGAGTTGCCCAAGCCGGCGGTGACCTCGTTGTTTGCCAGGGTGGTGAGGCCAGCGACGGCGATTGAGTAAGGTAGGTTGGTGAGCCCTTGGTTAGTGGTGAAGGCGGTGCTGCGATTGAAACCGAACTTCAACTCGTTCACCAGCCTCGGCGAGAAGATGTGCAACGCTTCGAGTTCTCCGTTCACCGGCCGTGACGTCGCAAGCTGCCGGTCATCCAGGCCGTCGGAAGGCACATCACTGCTTGCGGCGTCGAAGCTGAAGCGGAGATAGGCCGTGTCGGCAGCCGAAAAATGCTGATCCAGGCGCAGCATGGCGGAGTCTTCGTGATCCAGTTGCCGTCCCGAACCGGTGAACCGGTCAATGTCCGTGGCATAAGGAGTCAGCCCGATGGCGGGATAGGCAGCAAGGATCGGCGCCAGCGCCGGATGGGCGGCGGCCACCTGCGCCGCGAAGGCCGGGCTGGGAACGAAACCGGAGAGTGGCTGGCCATAGCTCTGGCGCAACCCTTCATAGGTGAAGAAGAAAAAGCTTCGGTCCCGTATAAGTCGGCCACCGAGATCCCCGCCGAACTGGTTCAGGCGGAAGGGAAGCCTGGTTGAGAGAATGGGGTTGCGCGCATCGAATATGTCATTGCGCAGAAACTCGAACAGGCCTCCATGCAGCATATTTGTGCCGGACTTCGACGCCACGTCCACTTGCCCGCCGGGCGTGCTTCCGTTCTCCGCGGTGAAGAGCATGGTGCTGATGCGAAACTCTTCGATGGCGTCGGTGGGAATGGCGAGCCGAACAAAGCTCTGCTGCGCCTGGTTCACGATGTTGGTGGCGTCGACGCCGTCGTAGGTGAAGTTATTGTCGTCCAGGCCCCGGCCGCCGAAGCGGATGCTGCGCTGGTTGCTTCCTCCCGTGTCCACAGCGCCGGGAACGAGTGCTGTCAGCGTGGCCCAGTTTCTGCCGTTCAGCGGCAGTTCCCTCACCTGTTCGGATTCCGTCCGCGCGCCCAGCGTCGCCGTCGTTTCGTCCAACTGCGCGATCATCCCTGAGACAGCCACTTGCTGCGTAACGCGGCCCACGGCAAGCGCGATGTTCAGTGTCCGCGTGTGTCCCACAGTAAGCTGCAAGTTGTCGAAGACCGTCTGCTGAAAACCTGACGCGGTACAGACGACGCGGTAGAAGCCGATCGGCAGTTCGGGGATGTCGTAGGCACCGCTGGAAGCGGAGACCGTCTGACGAACCAGGCCTGTTGCGACTTGCACGACGACGATGCGCGCGCCGGCGATGCGTGCGTCAGTGCGATCCGTTACGGTTCCGCTCAAGCCCGCACGATCAGTCTGCGCAAAGCAATGAGACTCCGCCAGAAGCAGAATAAGAAAGCAAAAGATTTGTCTTGCTGAGTGATTCTCCATAGAGAATCTCATCTTAACCGCCGAGTTTATCGCTTGTGTAAAAAAACGGTCCGGATCCTCTTCCGCCTTGCAAACGAAATCCCCTTCATGCATGATCGCGACGCTGCTTCAGTTTGTGCTCGCCCTCTTGGTCTGCGCCGCATTCTGCTTCAAAGACAGCCTGTAGCGTGCCAGCAGTTTCTCGCGATTCTGGCGCAGATCCTTTCCTGTGGAACTGGCGGGATAAGGCTTGTTGCCCATAATCCCTCTCCAAAGAATGCGGTTGTATTCCCCAAAATCCATGCGATCTTCCGAGGTGAAGTCCATGCCCCTGGTGACCCGTGCCCAGTATTGCCCATTGTGCAAGGGCCTGGGCACAATCATCCCGACCGGAAGCGTAAGCGGCAGATTTGTATTCGGAGGATACAGGTACGTCGAGGGAGTTGCGGTGAAACTCCACGTGGTTGGAGTGGTATTGAAGATGTCGGCCATCGGTCTCGCGAGCGCGTCATTCAGGTTCATCGGCGGCAAGCCGAGAACCTCTTCCATGGTGCGCACGAAGTTGATGGTGTTGTAGGGTGTGGAAACCAGCGCCCCTTGTTTCACATAGGCGCCCGCCACAAAGGCGACAGTGCGGTGCGAATCGACGTGATCGCCGGCATCCTGCGAGTCGTCCTCAATGACAAAGATGAGCGTGTTGTTCGCGTAGACGCTGTTGGCAATCTTCTGAACCAGCAGGGCAACCGCATAGTCGTTATCGGCCTGTTGCAGCTCCGGAGTGTTCAACCCGTATCCGCCGGGATCACTGAAGTTTCCAGTGTGGTCGTGCATGAGGCGAACCAGACTCAACGAGGGCAGTCCGGATTGGGCGTAGTTGGCGTCAAAATCTCGCGACCACTCCTGGAAGCGGTAGTAATCCGGAAACGCGTTGTCGAAGCCGCGATAGTATAGGTCAGTGAATGGGGCAAGAGCTACGCTGTCGGGGATGGCCACTTGAGTCTTGGTTGAAAACGGGTTGGTCAAAGTCGAAGGGATGCAGGTTGCGCCAGTCGGCGCTGGGCATGCGTAGAGCGTTGTGTCCACGAAGAACCCATAGTCCCGGACCGTCAAGCCGGCTCGCAGCGCGGCGTCCCACAGATATCCTTGCCCTCTGTCCGCCACATCGTCGGGTCCATCCGGAGCAGCCGTGTTGGCAGGCCCCGGCAGCAAGTTCCCGTCTGCCGGCGTGAGGGGATCGGCTGCCACGCGGCCCGCGACAGTAGGAATGGACACGTTCACATTGCGGTTCAATCCGTCGTAATCCAGGCTGAGGCCGCGCCCCGCATAGAACGACAGGTATTGATGCTCGATCACATCCGGCGCGCGCGCCGAGGTGCTCCACGGCCAGCCATCATTACTGACTTCAGAGCTGACCATCATGTTGTCGAGCGTGACAAAGGTTCGCGCCAGGTTATGCAGGTTTGGCGTGAGCGCCTGGCCAAACTCGGTCAGACTGGGGTCGCCATTGCCCACCTCCAGGTCGCCCAGCACCTGGTCGTAGCCGCGGTTCTCCTTGAGGATGAAAATTACGTGCTGGACCCCGCCTCTGACCGCAGCCATCACCGCGGCATCGCTGCTGCTCTCGGTGGCGGAGAAGTGTCCATTGATGGCCACCTGAGCCGTCAGCGCGGGCAGTTGCGCCGCCGTGGGCTGCGGAAAGCTTTGGAAACCGGCCTTCACCCGTTGAGGGTTGTATTGCTGTGCTGAAAGACAGTTCTTGTGCCCTCCTGCGAGGCCCAAGCCGGGAGGCGGAGCAGCGGCATAGCAGTCGCCGGGATTCGGTCCCGTCGGCGACTTCCCGTTGACCACGTACACCCAGTTGCCATTGGGGCTGTTGGTCTTAGGGCCAAAGCTAACGGAATTCGGGTACCAGCCGGTTGGGATGAGACCCACGACCTGATCGCCTTTGCTGGCTCCGGTGAGTTGCACCACAGCGACGGCGTTCAGATTGCCGTCCGTCACGTAGAGTTGCGATTCATCCGGCGAGAGCGTCACGCTGTTGGTGTTCGCGCCCGTCTGCTTTTGGATCAGCGGGTAAGATAGAAGCATCGACGGAGGAGCAATCACGGGGATGGTCTCGAGTATCGCGCTCGCACCGTCCGTTGCGTTGCCCTTCGAGATGTCAATCACGTCAACGGTATCTGAAAGATCTTCGGCGACGTACAGGCGCGTTTGTGCTTTATTCATCGCCATCTTGTTCGGCGCGCCCGCTACCGCCACTCTGCCTGTGACCGCGTGTGTCACGCCAAGACTCACTACATCGATCTCGCGGTCACGAATGCTTGATACGTACGCTGTCGTTTTCGCGCCCGTACCCTGGACGGCTACCCAGAACGGATACTCGCCGCCCGGAGTTCCCATCGTCGTGGAGGTTCCATTGCCGGGCCGCAGGTCGATGTCCGGCGTTACCCTGGTCCAGTTGCCGAGGCCTCCGGTGAATACCGTGATCGAGTCGTTGTCGTAATTGGCCACCACCAGAGTTTGGCCATCGCTCGAGATAGCCAGCCCTGCTGCGCAAGGCGCCTCGAAGATCGCGCCATTTGCCGTGGCGGGTCCGGCGTAAGGCACGTTCAGCCCAAGGCCGGCGCCGTGGCTCATGACAAGCTCTTGCTGTTCCACCCAGGCGGTTCCGTCGGATTTCAGGGTAAATACGTGAATGTTGTCCTTACCGGTGTTGGTGAAGTTGGTTGTGGCCTGGGGAGGATTTGTGCCGCCGCTCGCATTTTCAAACGGATAGTCGCCGCTACCGCTGGACACATAAAATGCCGTGCTCTTTCCGTAATTTGTGTCGGTTGAAGTTGAATCTATCGTCGGATCGAACACAATTCCGTGGTAGGAGTTGGGAACGGTCACCACCTGTTTCTGAATCGGCACGCCTTTCGAAATGTCGAAGATGAACACGTACTCTTTCGAGCTTGGGTAGTCAAATGCCGTGGAATCCGAGTTCACGCCGTAGCTGTAGTCGCCCACGCCAAGCGGCTGATAAATGCGGTTGTACCCGCTGGTAAGAATCAGCAGGGTGTTGCCATCCGGACTCACCACCGTGGTGACCGCTTGCCCCACCTGCCAGTCGGGATATTTGGGCAGGACAGCCGCGCCTGCGACCAACGGCTCGAACGTGGAATCGTAAGGCGCTGTCGGCGTGATCATTTGGCCCAGATTGGGTATGGCCTGCGGCGCCGAGGGCGGCGGAGCCATCACCGTTATATTCAAGGCCACCGTGGTGTTGCCGCCTGAATTGGTGGCCGTTACCGTGTAGTTGGCCGCAGCGGTCACCGCCGAGGGGTCTCCGCTGATGATCCCTGTGACCGTGCTCAGGCTCAAGCCAGTCGGAAGCGCGGGGCTCACAGCGTAAGAGATCGCCGTTCCGCCGGCATTCGTTGGGCTGTCCAACGCGATCTGCACCCCTTCGGTGTAGATCGACGGGTTGGTCGAGTAGCTGAGCGCGGAGGGTGGTTGATCGTTCACTGTGATGCTCAGGGATGCAGAAGCGCTGCCTGCCGAATTGGAAGCGGTGACCGTATAGCTCGCCGCAGCTGCCACAACTGTCGGGGTTCCACTTACGACGCCAGTGCTGGCGCTCAGAGCCAACCCAGCCGGAAGAGCTGGGCTCACGCTGTATGAGGCGACCGTTCCGCCGCTGCTGGCCGGGCTGTCCGGCGTGATGGCCACCCCTTTGGTGGAGACCAGCGAGCCAGCGGTGTAGCTGAGCGCTGCCGGCGCCTTGACGCCGCTATCGCCGCAACCGCAGAGAAAAATGAATGACGCGGTCAGAGAAAAAGCAAGTGCGTGCAGGGATCTCATGAAAACCACCTTTTTCTCCACTTGCAGCGCGAGGATGCAGGCGCGAGGACGCAAGAGAGACTTACGTCACTCGGGTGTGGGGCGAACCCATGTTAGCCAATAACTAGATGCGATTTCTGGTCAAAACCGCTCGTATTACGGATTCTTCGATAGGCCGGTAATCGCCGCGATGACCGGCCTGTTGTGCTCGTGACCATAGGAAGGAGTCAGTCCTAGGAAACGTCAGATCTCGAGCGGAAATGCGCAGACGGCAGACCAAGATAGTGTGTGCGTCGGACCGGGGCGGTCTCGATAGGGTCATTTGAAACGGTGTGTTGGCGAGGCTGGTGCGATGCAAAGATCTCTTGTGTGCCGCTCCCCGTAACCTGTCTTCGCCGTCAAGAGACCTTCGCGATCAGTGGGCCTGTCAGAGTTCTGCGGAGCAGGTCACTTGAGGTCTGCCGCAATGACCTTTGTCAGGGATCCGTTGGCGTCGTCGTGGTTCAACGCCCACACATACGCGCCGCCCAGCTTGTTCTTCTTGATGTAGGCCGTTTTCGCGGCTATCGATGTGGGGTCGTCGAAGCTGTAAAAGGTGCCAGCGACCGGATTATAGAGCGTCGCGCTGCCCCGTTCCGCGTCGTACCAGAGGGTGTAGCCGTTCTTATTGATGAGATTTTCTATCGTCGCGTAAGTCAGGAATCCCGGTGTCAGCAGCGTGTCGCAGCCCGGCGGCGGAGCGGCCTTGTCCGTTTTTGGACACATGCTTGATCCATCGGCCAGAAGAACCGGCGAAACAGATGTTGAGTTCTGGTACAAGCCATGATTCACATTGGCGACACCTGTCCACCCGACGGCATACAACGGAAGACCCATGGTGTACTTGGCCGCCGGCACTCCAGCTTTGAGATAGGCCTTTACCGTTTCATCTATGCTGAACGCCTGTTCGCGCAATGGGTTCTCGGCCGTATCGTACAGCGGAGATTGCTCATTGGTTTTTTTATCCCATGTTCCGGCATAGTCGTAGCCGTCGATGGTGAGGAAGTCCACTTGCGCAGCGGCTGCCTTCAGGTCGATGTTGACATAGTTCTTTGCACCCGCGGGCGAATCGAACGACAAGATATATTTCTTGCCCGTAGTTTTTGAGAGGTCGTTGAGTTGCGTGCGGAACTCTTTGAGCAGGGCCGTGAAATTCTGCTTATCCGCTGCGGTGGGAAACTCCCAGTCGATATTGAAGCCATCGAACAAACCAGGAGCTTGAATGCCTGGGGCGAAGTTGCCCTTGACAAACATATCGATGCATGAGGAGGCGAGGGCTGCGCGCCCGTCTGCGGTGCGAGATGCTGTCACCCAACCGGCAGAGTCGCCTAACTGTCCTCCCAAAGAGATGAGCACTTTGAGATGAGGATGAAGCTGCTTGAGTTGTTGGATGGCGCCATAGTTTCCATAGAGTGGCGCGGTGAAAGGCTTGCCGTTGACACTAGGAATTGCCGGATCCTGATAGGCGTCCAGAGGATCGGCGATGGCGCAGACGGGCGCTGCAGCCGTGGTCACATTTCCAAAGGCGTAGATGAGATGGGTAAGTTCACCGGCTGCGCCGTTTTTCTCAAGATCCGCAATGTTGCGGCCGGAGTAATGAATATTCCACTCTTCAAAATACGCGCCGAAAATTCTGCCATGAGGCTGTTGCTGCGTGCAACAAGGCAAAGAGAACCCTGCCAACAGCAACACAGTTATCAGAGTCACTCTCCATGAGTGCGGAAGCAAGTATTCATGCATGGCAAACTCCTCCACATTTCGCCTGTTCTTCACCAGTGAAGTACGGAACCATCACGCAAGGGCCTTGCGGCAGGCGGTATCACCCCATCACCACAACAATCTTATTCACCGAGCCGGGTGGCTGTGCCTCGATCGGGCCTTGCACTGGCTCCCCGTTGAGCTTAGTAGCAATGACGCCTTTTTGCACGCCATCCGGATTCTTCACGGTGATTTCAAAAGTCGCACCTCGCCACTGCCGGATGACACTGAATTCTCTCCAGCCGGCGGGGATGCAAGGATCGACAATCATTCCATCAAAGCTAAGGCGCACTCCGAGAATCCAGCGAGTTACCGCTGTGTAGTTCCAGCCGCCGCTGCCGGTAAGCCACGGGTGGCGCGCCCGGCCATACGCGGTGTGATCCTTTCCCATGACGAACTGACAATAGGAGTAAGGCTCAGCCTCGCGAATCTCAATCAGGTCATTCTGGTTATAGGGAAGCATGGAGTCATAGAACTTCATGGCTTGGTCGCCCCGACCCAGCCTGCACTCAGCAATGACGGCCCAGGGATTGGGATGGCTGAAGATGGCGGCATTCTCCTTGACGCCTTTATACACGCGGCCAATAAAGCCAATATCATCATTGGGCCGGGAGAACGCCGGCCATACCAAATGAATGCCATACGCGGAAAACAGATACTTATCCACGGCATTCATGCAGGATGTGGCGCGCTGCCCGGAAGCGGCGCCGGAAACCACCGCCCAGGCATTACTCTCCAGGAAGATCTTGCCCTCTTCGCATTCATGCGAGCCAACCTTCAACCCATTGGCCGTGAGCCCGCGAAGATACCATTCTCCGTCCCACAATTCCTTTTCACACGCAGCGCAGACCTTCTCCGCGAGCGCGCTATACTTCTCGGCGTCATTTTGGCGGCCAAGATGACTTGCGGCCTCGACAAAGGCGCGCAAAGCCCAGTAGTGCATGAACGACACCATGGCGCTTTCACCGCCGCCAAGATTGAGGCAATCGTTCCAGTCAGCTCTCAGGCCTTTGCAAATGCCGGTTTGGCCCACTTGTTCAGCGGAAAAATCCAGTGAACGCTTGAGGTGTTCATAGACCGTGGCCTCGCCCGCGTCGGCGAAGGGCAAGACCTGACCGAAGAGCGCTACGTCGCCGGTTTCTTTGACGTATTCGCAGGTGGTGACGACGATCCACAAAGCATCGTCGGAGCAGGCGTGCTCGATGCCGTGAATCATGCTCTTGACGTCAGGCGCATGAGCGATAGTGGGCGATTTGAATGCCGGGGCCTTCTGCTTCTCAGGGTCGAACCAGTCGGGATCGAACAAGTGCAGACCGTAGCCCTGCGCGACTTGCGCCTTCAGCAACTCCACGATGCGCTGACGGCATTTTCGCGGATTGGTGTGGACCACGCTCATCACATCCTGCGACGTGTCGCGGAATCCCAGCCCAGTGCGGCCGCCGACTTCGACGAACGATGCGAAGCGAGACCAGACGACGCAAGTCTCCGCCTGGTAGAGCGTCCAGATATTGACCATTGTGTCGAGCCCTTGGTGCGGGGTCTTGCACTGGAAAACGGAGAGCTTCTTCTGCCAGTAGCTCTTCAGCGCGGCAAACTCCCTGTCAACATTTGTCAGAACGGAATATTTGCTTCTGAACTCCTGTCCTTTTCCCCTTGCGCCCACACCCAGCATAAAGACCAGGCGGGATTCTTCTCCCGGAGCAATTACGAGCTTCTTCTGCAAAGCTCCACAGTGGTTTCCACCCAACTCGGCGCTGCCATTACATTTTCCCTGTTCGACGGCTAGAGGATTAGTTTCCGTATGATAGCTGCCGAGGAAACTGTCGCGCATGGTGTCATAACTGTCAGGATTGAAGCTGCCGGTAAAGTAATGGAAAGTCGATGGCTCATAGAAGAAGTCGTATTCGATCACGCCATCGCGGCAGTCGGCACCGCTGGCGTACAAGCTCATCTGCAAGTTCTGATTGTCAATCTCGATGTGATGGAATGAGAATTCAACATACGCAAAGACACTCAGACGGCGCGGCTTCGCGCCCGTATTTTTGATTTTCAAATCCCACAGCTCGACATCGTCCTCGAGCGGAATAAATAACGTCTGCTCCGCATGAATATCTTGATAGTCGCAGGAAAACTTCGAGTAAGAGAGGCCGTGCCGGCATTCATATTTGGCTTGGTCAAGGCTCTTGCCCACGGGCTGCCATGAGACCGACCAATACTCGCCGGTATCGTCGTCACGCAAGTAAATATAGTGTCCAGGGCGATCGAGGGGAACGCCATTGGCGCGAAATCGCGTGATGCGATGATGTTCGGCGTTTTTGTAG
>Ga0255353_1000245_pt1 | contig 35335 bp, 26 predicted proteins | sample HBST25metaG_FD_189941 | JGI IMG/M metagenome (GOLD analysis project Ga0255353, IMG submission 189941) | Peat soil microbial communities from Stordalen Mire, Sweden - H.B.S.T25 | ecosystem: Environmental > Terrestrial > Soil > Wetlands > Peat | place: Sweden: Norrbotten County, Stordalen Mire...
GTACTGACCGCGACCTCGGGGCTGCTCACCGGAACGATCCCGGTGACGGTGACCGCGGCGACGCTCAGTTCGATCGCCGTGACGCCGGCCACGGTCACACTTCCTCTGGGACAGGCACAGCCTGCGTCAGGGCCGCCCCTGGGACCGACGCAGCAGCTGGCGGCCACCGGCAACTACTCCGATGGAACGACGCAGGACTTGACCGCCATTGCGACCTGGACCAGCGCGAGCGCCGACGTGATTGTGACCAGCTCCGGCCTGGTGATTGCCGGCACCACGGCGGGAGGCCCGGTGGCCGTGAAGGCCGCCTGGGTGGGAGTTTCAGGGGCAACCGCAGTGACCATCGGCGCTTCCGTGATCACGGCCATCGTGATCCAGCAAAGCGCGCCCGTGATCGCCACCACCCAAACGATTACCTTCACGGCGCTGGCAACCTGGTCCGACAGTGCGACGCCTTCTGCGATTGCAGCCGGCACCTGGACCTCCAGCAACCCGGCCGTTGCGACCCTGGCCGCAGACGTTGCCACAGGCGTGGCCCCTGGTTCGACGACCATCACCTTTACGCCCACAGCCGGTGGTCCCCCGGCCAGCACTACGCTCACCGTGACCGCGGCGACGCTGAATTCTATCTCGCTGACCCCGGTTAATCCCTCGGTTCCCGTAGGGCTCACGTTGCAACTGAAGGCTCTAGGCATCTACTCCGACGGCACCACTGCCGACCTGACCCATACGGTCGCCTGGTCCTCTGCCGTGGCCGCCGACGCCGCAGTCGATCCAAACACCGGCATTGTGACCGGCAAGGTTGTGGTCGCAGCTGTCGCCATCACCGCAACCTGGCAGGGACTCACCCCCTCGATCAACGTCGCGGTGGTGGCGCCGGTGCTGCAATCGATTGCCTTGACGCCCTCGACGAGCACATCGATTCTGAGCGGCGCAACGCTGCAGTTTGCCGCGACCGGCACCTACTCCGACACCACCACCAAGACACTCACTTCGACAGCCAAGTGGCTCTCCTCCGTTCCAACCACGGCCACCGTCAACACCACCGGACTGGCAAGCGCGGTGGCGTCGGGAGGATCGCTGACCCTATTCGCCAATAACCCTGGAGCGTGGGGCAACAATCTCCGCGTTACCGTTACCGGGACGCCCGGAAGCCCCACACGCTTTGGTCTGCTGGTGCAGATGGCGCAACCCAGCGGCCAGTTGACGGTGCTGGAGAGCTACGTCAACCTTTCAGTAACTCCCACCGATCCGCTGTATGCAGTTACGGTGATCGACAACGACTCCAACTACATCAGCTTCATCAACCCTGCCACGGGACTGCCGGTGGTTCCCACGGCGGCGCCCGCGCCCACCCCGGTGAACGCGCCCATTGCGCTCGGTGGCGGGGCCGATGGTTCAGTGCTCACGCCCGCCTCGGACCAAAATTTTGAGATCGTGATGACTTCAGTGGCCACCGCAGGCGTGTTTCTGCTGGACCGCGTGGACATCTTCAACCTGCTCTGCGTTCCCGCCGAAACCGACGCGCCCACCATCCAGACCTTGCAGGAGTATTGCGCGAAGAAGCGCGCCTTCTACATTGTGGATTCCTGGGAGTTGTCGACCACATCGAAACTGATTCAGAGCGGTCCGGTGGGCAGCACGACAGGCTCGCTTACCGGGCAATACTCCAGCAACTCCGCGTTCTACTTTCCGTGGGTGCAGGCGCCGGACCCGTTGTTCGGTAATCGTCCCACGCTGTTTCCGCCCTGCGGATTTGTTGCCGGCATTTATGCCGCCACCGATGCCAGCCGCAATGTGTGGAAAGCTCCGGCGGGCATCAATGCGAGTTTGACCGGAGTACTGGGCCTTGCAACCAACCTCACCGACCTCGAGAACGGGCAGCTCAATATTCAGGCCATCAATTGCCTGCGCGAGTTCAAGGTGTACGGGGATGTGGTGTGGGGCGCGCGCACCCTGCAGGGCAACGACCAGGCAGGTTCGGAATGGAAGTACGTTCCCATCCGGCGGCTTGCGCTCTTTCTCGAATCCAGCCTCTACGACGGAACGCAGTGGGTGGTCTTCGAGCCCAACGACGAACCGCTGTGGGGCCAGATCCGGCTGAATGTCGGAGCGTTCCTGCAAGGGCTGTTCCTGCAGGGAGCGTTCCAGGGAACCACGCCGCAGCAGGCGTACTTCGTGAAGTGCGATGCGGAAAACAATCCGCAGTCCAGCATCGACCTGGGCATCGTCAATATTCTGGTCGGCTTCGCGCCACTCTACCCAGCCGAGTTTGTGGTGATCCAGATTCAGCAAATGGCCGGACAACTTTCGTAAGGAGGCAATTCGATGGCGATGTTCCCAGTGAACCCGAAACGGCTGGACCCTTACAAGAACTTCAAGTTCCGTCTCAAATGGGATGGGCAGTATGTGGCCGCGGTGAGCAAGATGAGCGCGCTGAAGCGCACCACCGAAGTGGTGGAGCATCGCAATGGCGGCGACCCCTCGATGTCGCACAAGTCTCCGGGCCGGCAGAAGTACGATGCCATCACGCTGGAGCGGGGACTTACTCAGGACCTGAACTTCCATGACTGGGCGGGACTGGTTTGGAACTTCGGTTCGGCTCTGGGCAGCGAAGTCTCGCTGGCCAACATGCGCAAGGATATCTATCTGGAGTTTTACAACGAGGCAGGGCAACTGGTGATGGCTTACAAGATTTACCGCTGCTGGGTCTCGGAGTACCAGGCCATGCCCGATCTGGACGCCAATGCCAATGCCATCGCCATTGAACATATCAAGCTGGAAAACGAGGGATGGGAGCGCGACACCAGTGTGACCGAGCCGGTGGAACCGACGCTGAGCACCGTGGCCACCTAACAAGCCAGTGCTTATCGATCCGGCCCAAAAGAGTTGCATCGCCACAGAGCTGTCATCCTGAGCGAAGCACAGCGAAGTCGAAGGATCTGCAGTTGCTTTTGCTCTTCTCCGTATCAGCTCAATAGGGCCGGATCAATAAAGACATCACTTCGCCGGCGCGGGTTCATCGCTGCACATCTCGTTCTACGTTCTCGAGTTTCGTGACCGTGCCGGTACCCGGTTTTTGAAGGAGCAGGATTCAGGATGCGCGCCCTCTGCAATGAAGAGTTTTTGGAGTTGTGGGAAAACGGCCGGCGGCTGCATCCGTTGGATCGCGCTCTGCTGGCTATCCAGGCGACGTTTCCCGAGGCAGCGGAGGAGAAGCTTGCCGACTGGCCGATTGGCCGCCGCAACCAGGCGCTGGCCCAGGTGCGCACACTCTATTTCGGAAGGCAAATGCAGGGATGGACCGTCTGCGAGCAATGCGGAGAGAAGCTGGAGTTCGAACTGGACTGCGGGAGCCTGCTCGAGCGACAGCAGGACCACGGCGCGCAGACCGTCCATTTGAAGGGCTGCACATTTCGCTTGCCTACCAGCCGCGACCTGGCCCGCATCGCCGATGTGCGGGAGGTCGGGGCGGCGGTGCGGCGGCTTGTCGAGGGTTGCCGGCTGATGAGGGCGGAAGAGAGCGGAGAGGGCACGGACGCTGCGTGGTCGCAGGCGGAAATTGAAGAACTGGGAGAGAAGATGGCGCTGGCCGATCCGCTGGCGGAGATTGCGCTTTCGCTGGAATGCCCGGTCTGCAAGGGCGTCTGCGAAGAGGCTCTCGATCTGCCCGCATTTCTGTGGGGCGAAGTGGAAGCCCGCGCACGGCGCATCCTGCAAGAAGTTCACACGCTTGCCTCGAGTTATGGCTGGCATGAAGCCGAGATACTCGCCCTGGGCGATACGCGCAGGGCGATGTATCTGCAGATGGTGCAGGCATGAGTCACTTTCTGGAGCGGCTGGCCGCCGGGGTCGCGCAGCCTGCAAGTCATGCGCGGCTGCGCCCGCTGGTGGGGTCAGTTTTCGCGCCGTCGCCGCAAATTGGGCTGGCCGAATCCGGCCCGATCGAGTCTTCGGTTCTTTCTTCTCTCTCTGAGACGTCTCGTTCCGCACCTCGCGTCGAAGAAGCTTCAACTGGAGAAGAGCGAGGCGAGCAACAGGGACTCCCATTGATTCGGGCGCAGGCACGGCCTGAGAGTTCGCCTGCACGCAAGGTGCCGGAGAAATCGACCTTTCAGCAACTCATCTCTGGTCGCAATCCGGTTACACCGTTTGAGGCGACGCGCCGCGGTCCGAATGCATCCATGAACCCTATTGAGAGTGAGCAAGCGCAGCAATCCGGCGCGGAGTTTGACTCACAACAGCGCTTGAGTTCGACAGAGGTTCCACTCTCCTACCGCCCCCTAGTTCGCGTGGAAGGAGGGGCTGCCGGCGTACCCACTCCACACCAGGGCGAGTTCGAAGCGGCAAAGAATCCGGGCGCGGAAGTCTCCGGCCTACCTGTATCGCCGCCGCATGAGCCGGATGAGATTCACATTCACATTGGACGCATCGAGGTGGCCGCGATCTCTCAGCCCGCGCCACGACCGGCAGCGCCACCGGCTCGCAAATCCCTGGACCTGGGTGAATATCTGAAGCGCGGCAACCGGAGGTCAGGATGAGCAGCTCTCTCGCCATCTCAGCCGTCTCCGCGGTGCTGCAGTACTACCTGCACAACGTCTTCACCGGCCTCACTGCGCTTTTCGGGACCCCTGTCACTCTCTCCGCGATTGCACCGGACCTGGTGCAACAGGAACTGGGGCCGGGCAAAACGGCTCAAAACCAGGTGAATCTCTTTCTGCACCAGGTCACGTTCAATCCCGGCTGGCGGAATGTCGATCAGCCCTGGGTGGCCGCGGACGGGAAGACTCAACTCAAGAGTCCTCCCCTCGCGCTCGATCTCCACTACCTGCTGACCGTCTACGGCTCCGCGGACTGGCAGGCGGAGGGGCTGCTCGGCTATGCGCTGATGATGTTGCATCAGAATCCGGTCATGACCCGGGAGGACATTCGCGCTGCATTTCTGAAGATGCCGACCAGTTATCCAGGCAACCCGCTCTCCACTCCCGTGGGCAGTTCCGGCCTGGCTGACCAGATCGAAATGATCAAGATCATTCCCTCCACTCTGGGACGCGAAGAAATGGCCTGGTTATGGACTGCGCTGAAGGCCGATTACCGCCCCACTTTTCCCTTTCAGGTCTCGGTTGTGCTGATGCAGCCTGAGCCCGCTCTTTCTCTTGCCTTCCCGGTTCTCCATCGCCGCATCCAGGCGAAGCCTGTAACGCCTGCGCAGATTCTCACGGTGACGCCTCCCAACCGGCAGGTGTCCGCCGCGCCGGGCGATACCGTCACCGTGAGCGGCGAATTCCTTTCCGACGCCAGCCAGGTTTCCTTAACCAACGCGCGCCTGGCCATTGCGACCACTGTTGCCGCGACCGCGGGGACCAGCACTTCGCTGCAGTTTGTGGTGCCGAATGACGCGGTGAACTTCCCCGCCGGAATCTACAGCCTTTCGGTGCTCTTCAACGATGCCACGGGGGCGACCCTGCAAAGCACGGCGCAGCTTCCGCTGGCAGTGGCGCCGGTGATCCAGGTGCTGCCTCCGCCGCACGTCGTGCAAAGCGCCACCAGTACGCAGGTCACCATCCTCTGTACTCCGAATGTGCGGCCCAGCCAGAGCGCGTCTCTTGCTCTGGGCAGCACGTCTGTCTCGGCCCAGCCCTTCGACGCCAGCACCAATACGCTGGTCTTCGTTTTTTCGCCCGCGCTGACAGCAGGCCCTACGCTGGCGCGCCTGGTGGTGGATGGAGCGCCCAGTGTCATCGACATAGATTGGAACGCACACCCGCCGGTCTTCCTCGGCCCCATGGTGACGATATGACTGCTGCCAAGAGCATCTCCTGGGCCGAGGCCAATCAGTCCTATCTGCTGATGGAGTTTCTCGAACTCCGCCGCAGACTGGGGGAAAAGGGCGAAGGTTCGCTCGAAGAGCCGATCAAGGAGATTCGCGAGGTCCTCACTCCGCCGCCGTCCATTGACCAGTTGACCAGGATCTTCGCGCTGAGCACCTTCGAGCGCAGCATTCTTCTTCTCTGCGCCGGGATCGAATTGGATTCGGCCCTGGCCGCACAGTGCGCCGAAGCGCTGGGCCGCGACTATCGCAGCGCCATCACCTTCTCGCTGGCGCTTGGAACGCTGCCTGAGCCGCATTGGAGTGCGCTTGCGCCTGCCGCCCCTCTGCGCCGCTACCACCTGGTGGAGATCGAGTCCGGACGTGGCCTCACCTCCGCTGCCCTGCGCATTGATGAGCGCATTCTGCACTATCTGGCCGGACTCAATCTGCTCGACCCGCAGCTTGAGCCCCTTGTGCAACCCAGAGGCCTGCCGTCCTGGATTGCCGAGGAACATCGCGCCTTGGCCAAGGAGATTCCAGCCTTTGTTTCCGGAGCGGAACTGGGCTCCGCCCGGCAGCCCATTCTTCACTTCTGCGGAGACGATGCGCGCGGCCAGGAGGAGATTGCAGCGCGGTTGGCGCAGGATGCGGGGCGGCAACTCTACTTGTTGCGGTCAGAGGACGTTCCCACCACGGCCGCCGAGCTCGAGCAGTTTGTCGCACTCTGGACGCGCGAAGCGGCTCTGCTGCCTGCGGCGCTACTGATTCAATGCGGTGCATCGGCCCCACCCGCAGCGGTTCGACAGCTTCTGGAACGGCTGCCCGCTCCGCTGGTGCTGGCCAGCCGCGATGCGGTTCGCCTGGAGCGGCTCTCGCTGCGCTACGAGGTGAACAAGCCTGAACCGGCAGCGCAAAAGCGGCTTTGGCAGCGGGCTTTGGGTCCTGCGTCCGAAAGCCTCAACGGGCTTCTCGACAACCTCTCCGAACAGTTCCGGCTGAGCGCCGAGACCATTTCCGCGCTCGGAGCAGCCGCAACCGCAGGCAATGGACGAGCCGACCCCGACGCGCTCTGGAAGGTCTGCCGCGCCCTCGCGCGCCCTCGCCTGGAAGACCTGGCCGAGCGCATCCATCCCATGGCCACATGGGACGACCTGGTGCTGGCCGACGCGCAAAAGAAAATTCTGCGCCAGTTGGCCGCGCAAGCCCGCTATCGCATGACCGTCTACGAATCCTGGGGATTTGCGGAAAAGGGACGCCGGGGGCTGGGAATCAGCGCTCTCTTTGCCGGAGCCAGCGGCACGGGAAAAACGCTGGCCGCCGAAGTTCTGGCGGGAGAGTTGGGGCTCGATCTCTATCGCATCGATCTCTCCGGGATTGTGAGCAAATACATCGGAGAGACTGAGAAGAATCTCAAGCAGGTCTTCGATGCCGCGGAAGAAGGCGGCGTGCTGCTGCTCTTCGACGAGGCCGACGCCCTGTTCGGCAAGCGCAGCGAGGTCAAGGACAGCCACGACCGCTACGCCAACATCGAGGTCGGCTACCTGCTGCAGCGCATGGAGAACTTCCAGGGGCTGGCCATTCTGACGACCAATCTGAAAGCGTCTCTGGATAAGTCCTTCCAGCGGCGCTTGCGCTTCACGGTGGATTTTCCTTTCCCCGATGCGGCGCAGCGGGAGGCCATCTGGCAGCGTGTCTTCCCGGCCAAAACACCGCTGAAGGATGTGAACGCGAAGCTGCTAGCACAACTCAACATGACCGGCGGCAACATCCGCAACATCGCCTTGAATTCCGCGTTTCTGGCCGCCGAGGCGCACGGCTCCGTGGCCATGGAACACCTGCTGCAGGCGGCGCGGCTGGAGGCTGTGAAAATCGAGCGTCCACTCTCCGACGCCGAGACACGGGGGTGGGTATGAGCCGCATTCATCTGACCATCGACAAGCTGGTTCTGGGCGGCCTCGATCCGGCTGCCCGGGAGGCTTTCGTGACCCGCCTCAAAGGTGAACTGGCCCGCATCCTGGCCGACCCCACCGGGCGCGCCGCGTGGGCCCGCACACACCGCACGCCGGTTTTACGCCTTGGTCGCCTGAGTCTCGAACCGGGCGCCGCGGGCGCGCGCACACTCGGCAGCCAGGTGGCCCAAGGCATTGCCCGGGGGTTGAAGCCATGAGCCCACTCCTGGCCCACGCAACGCATGACCGGCAATCCGAAACTCACAGCGCGCCGGCCAGGAAGCCTGGCGCCAGGAGCCTGCGCATCGGTGCGCAGAACGATGTATTCGAGCGCGAAGCGGATCGCGTGGCCAATGAAGTGATGCAGGACGGCAAAATTCCTAACTGGTCGTTCGGCAAGGTTCACGCGGGACACGTCCAGCGCCAGCCCGCGACCGAACCTTCCACGAGTCAACCGGCAGCCGCTCCGCAGCCGAACAATTACAAGGAGGGCGCCGAGAAGCTGGGTGAAGCATTTCTGAAAACCGATCTGGGCAAAAAACTCGAGCAAGCTGCGACCGACGATCCACTGGTGAAAGGGGCGACCGATTTCTTCGGGACTCTGCCGGGGAAAATCATCGCCGGTGCGGCGGCCGCAGGGGCGGTGAGCGCACTGGCGGCGACGAATAAGGCGCTGCCCGCGCAAATTCCCGAGATTTCCCTGGACAAGATTCGCCCCGGACTGAAGGTGAAGCTCACCTACGAGGGACCGGTCGACCATCCGACAAAGGCGATGGTGATGTTCAGCTATACGCCGAAGGGCGAGAAGAAGAAGCCAAAGGAAACGGCCTCGGAAAGCTACCGCGCAGGGACCGCGCGCATGGCCGCGGATATGGACAAGTTCCGCGCCGGGATGACGTATGCGCCAGGGTCGCCCCAGGCCCAGCAGCAGGAAGCGGACCAGAAGGCGACGGACGACTGGATGACGCAGCGCTATGGCTCGCTGCCCGGAACCGGAGGCCGGCCACTGGGGCAGGGAGCAGGACAACCCTCGACGGGCGGCTCAGAACAGTCCGGATCGCAATGGTCGTTCTCGCCCCTGGCTCACCCCGAGCTGGACAAGAAACTGGAGTTGCAGCCTTTGACGACCGGCTCGGGGGCAACTCTGCAACGAAAATGCGCCTGCCAGGAAGGCGGCGGAAGTGGCGAGTGCGAGGAGTGCCGCGAGGGAAAGGCTTTGCAACGGCAGGCGGCGGGACCGGCGGAGTCCGATCTTGCGCCGGCGATTGTGGACCAGGTGCTGACATCCCCGGGACGGCCGCTGGACAAAGCGACGCGCAATTACTTCGAGCCCAGGCTCGGATACGACCTGAGCCGGATCCGGATCCACGCCGACGCGCAAGCGGCCGAGTCGGCGCGCTCAGTGAACGCTCTGGCTTATACGGTCGGCGACCGCATCGCTTTCGCCGCGGGGCATTACTCGCCGCAAAGCAGCGAAGGGCGAAGACTGCTGGCTCATGAACTGGCGCACACGGTGCAGCAGTCCTATACTGCGCGGGCCGCCGGAGTGATTCAGCGCCAGAGCGCGGAGACCGAGGAAAGCAAGGGTCCCACGGGATTTCTAGGCAAGGCCAAGTACCTGCTGAAAGATGTCGGGAATGCGGTGAGCCCGGACAAATGGAAGAAAGCGGAGGGATGCCTCAAGTCCCTTTTCCCTTCCATGAAGTCGCGCACCTTCGATGACTGGATCCCCAAGGCCTGTGCCAGGAGCACAACCAAGATCCTCCACAGCCGGGAGTGGGATGCCTTCGGACACTGTTGGATTGCTTGCGAAGGAACGCGCAAATGCGGCGGCCCGCAGACATTCACCTTGGGCATGGGGCGCGAGGTTTCACGGGAATGGGAGAGCCGCCATGGAGGGCCGCCCCATGACAGTCTCACCCAGGACATCTCCAACCAGGTCCTCGGCCGCGTCGAGTCAGTGAACGAAGGAACCTGCTTCTCGATCTGCGACGACCTGCATAAATCCGGGCGTCTCAACCTGACGGCGCCGGAAGCAACCTGCGTGGAATGCGCCAATCAGGGCGCAGGGGAAGGCCCATGCCCTGGGGCCGCGAAGACGGCAGGTGCCCCGTGAGCCAGGCCCTGCTTGCCCTCAAGAACGAAGGGACGCCGTCGCGCGGCCCCTCTGCGTCTCGCGGAGCGGCCGGCGGTCTGCGCATCACCGCGCCGGGAAACGCATTCGAGCGCGAAGCAGATCGCGTGGCCGATGCGGTGATGTCCGCCGACCGCGCCCTTCCCCGCTGGTCGCTCTCCAAAGTCGATATGCACGCGCCCCTGCAGCGCAAATGTCCAGGTTGCTGCAGGACTGGATTTCAGCGCAACAGAAATAGAAAAGGAGTTGGAATCGCTTGAGCACTTCTCCCATTTCGCCGCGGCTGATCAAAGCCGGCATCGTGACCATGGACGTGGATACATCCACGGTGCAGAGCGTGATTGCGCTGCAATATAACCCCGACTCGCTGACGCGCTCTCTCCAGATTCAGTCCCTGCCCGGCGGACAGGATGGGGTGCGCGTGGATGCACTACGGCTGCGCGGTCCGGCGGTGGAAACCATCAAGCTGGAGGCGGAGCTGGACGCCACTGACCAGCTCGAGTTCCCCGGGCAGTTTCCGCTGGCCGTCCAGTTTGGATTGCAGCCGCAGTTGGCGCAACTCGAGATGCTGATCAATCCCACCGTCGAAACCTTGTTGTCCGACGACGCCATGGCCAATGCAGGGACGCTGGAGATTATTCCGCTGGAACAGCCACTCACGCTCTTTGTGTGGAGCAAAAGCCGCGTGGTGCCGGTGCGGCTCACCGAGTTCTCGATTACCGAGGAGTTCTTCGACACTTCGCTCAATCCCATCCGCGCCAAGGTCAGCCTCGGCCTGCGCGTTCTCAGCGTGGACGATCTGGGCTTCGAGCATCCCGGAGGGCACCTGTACATGGCCTATCTCAGCAACAAGGAACAACTCGCCTCGCGAGCTACATCGGTGGCGCTTACGGTTCTCGGACTCGGCGGAGGCCTGCCATGAACTACCCGCTTCAAGCACTGATGCAAAGGGGAGTGATTCCGTCGGTGAGCTTCCCCACCGACAGCCGCTATTACAACTCGGCGACGCTTCAATACACCGCGCCCAACGGACAGGTGATCACGTACCTGGCGCGCCGATTCGTGCCCCAGCCGGGCACGCCCAACTACGCCACCGTGGCCCAGCACACCGTCACCCAAGGCGACCGTCTGGACCTGATTGCCGCCAAGTATCTCGGCGACCCGTTGATCTTCTGGCTACTGTGCGACGCCAATGGAGCCATCTGCCCCAACTCGCTGACTGCCACGCCCGGAACGACGCTGGCCATTACCACGCCACAGGGAGTGCCCGGAGTTCCCAGTGCTACTTAAGAGCGTTCAACTCACGCTGATGATGGGGCCGGTGATTCCGGTGACGGTGCCCCGCGTCGTGCTCGATTCCCTCGCCGAGGTCGAGGTGAAGGTCGAGGACGTGGGCGCGAGCGGCTTCCAGCTCATCTTCAGCATCGACAAGCAATCGCCCTTGCAGATTCTCTTTCTGCTCACCGGCGGCCAGCCTCTGCTGTTCATGCGGGTCATTCTGATCGCCACGGTCAACGGAACGGCCAACGTGCTGATCGACGGGGTCGTCACCAACAACCAGATCTCTCCGGGCGACAAGGGATCGAACTCCACCTTGACCCTTACCGGAAAAGATTTGACCGTGCTCATGGATCAGTCAGACTGGAGCGGAATGCCTTTCCCGGCCTGCCCGCCGGAAGCGCGCGTGGCGCTGCTGCTGGCCAAATACGCGCTCTTCGGCGTGATCCCCATCATCATTCCCAGCATCATGATCAACGTGCCGCTGCCCATCGATCTGATTCCCAGTCAGCAGGGAACTGACCTGTCCTATATCCGTTACCTCGCCGAGCAGGTGGGCTACGTCTTCTACATCGCGCCCGGTCCCGTTCCCGGCACCAACACTGCTTACTGGGGGCCGCAGATCAAGGTGGGCGTGCCGCAGCCTGCGCTGAGCGCCGATATGGACGCCTACACCAACGTCGAGAGCCTGCAATTCAACTTCGATCAGGAGAAGAACAGGATTCCGCTGGTCTACATCTACAACCAGGAGACCGGCGTGAGCATTCCGATTCCGATTCCCGCGATTACGCCACTGAATCCGCCGCTTGGGATCATTCAACCTCTGCCCACCAACCTGACTCCGCCCGACCTGAAGCCGTTTCGCGACGATCTCTCCAAGATGCCCATTCCCCAGGCCATCATGATGGGCCTGGCCGCGGCCGCCGAGTACGCTGAAGCCGTGACCTGCGAAGGCAGCCTGGATGTAACTCGCTATGGCGGAGTTCTGAAAGCGCGCGGCCTAGTGGGCGTACGCGGGGCCGGCCCAGCCTTCGACGGCCTTTATTACGTCAAGAGCGTCACGCACAAGATCAAGCGCGGCGAATACAAACAGAACTTTACCCTGACCCGCAACGGTCTTGTCTCGACCGTTCCAACGGTGAACTTATGAGCCCGCAGAACCCAGGTCCCGGCGGTAACTCGCAGCGCTTCTACGGCAAATACCGTGGGCTGGTGATCGATAACATCGATCCCCTGCAAATTGGCCGCACCATGGTGCAATGCCCCGACGTGCTGGGCGAAACGGAGTCAACCTGGGCCATGCCGTGCGTGCCGGCCGCGGGGATTGAGGCGGGGTGCTTTATTGTGCCTCCCATCGGCTCCCAGGTATGGGTGGAGTTCGAGCAGGGAAATCCCGACTACCCCATCTGGGTGGGCGGATTCTGGGGCGACGCGGCCGATGTGCCCGTGTTTGCTACCGCTCCTCCGGCCATCCCGCCCGGGCAGAACATCGTGCTGCAGACCACAGGCGAAAACATGATTCTGCTCAGCGACGCCGCGCCCACGCCCGCCACAGGCGGCATCGTGCTCAAGGATGCGAGCGGCGCGATGATCGTGATCAACGAAACCGGCATTTATATCGACAACGGGCAGGGAGCGACGATCACGCTGATCGGCCCTGCCATCGCCATCAATGAAACCGCACTGACCATTACCGGACCGTGATGCACGCGTGCCGATTGAACCGACGACGACCGCGTGGTCTGAAGGAGAAGAAGAAATGCCGGGACCGATTCTGCACATGGGCGCGACCGTACTCTGCGCGCACGGAGGCCAGGCCATCCCCACTGTTCCTAGCCCTGTGGTGATGGTGTCGGGCATGCCCATCGCCACCATCGCCGCGCCGTATGCGATTGCCGGATGCGCCTTTGTTCCGCCCGCCGGCAACGGCCCTTGCGTGACCGGGCAATGGATCGAAGGCGCAACCACGGTGATGTCGCAGGGACAACCGGTGGCCATCATGACCGGCGTCTCGACCTGCGTTCCAACCGGCACGCCGATGATGCCGGTGATGGCGCAAACGCTGGTGCAGGCGACCTAAGTCTTGGCGCAATGAGGCGAGGAAGCGAAGATGAGTACCAACGTCAACTTTCCTTTTCAATTCGATGGACGCGGACGCACCCAGGATCCGGGGCAGAACTACCTGCGCCAACTGGTGGAGCAGGTGCTGTTCACCTCGCCCGGCGAGCGCGTCAACCTACCCGATTTCGGCAGCGGCCTGTTGCAGCTTCCTTTCGCGCCCAACAGCCTTGAAATGGCTGCCGCCACGCAGTTCAGCGTGCAAGCCGCGCTGCAAAAGTGGCTCAGCAACTACGTTCGCGTGCAGTCCGTGGTGGCGCTGGTCAATGAGGCCACGCTGACCGTCACCGTCACCTACACGCCCTTGAACACCGATGTCACCCAGGTGCAGACCTTCGTCTATGGAGGCCCGCAATGACCTATAGCTGCTGCAACGAAAATCGCAAGGCCGCCGTGCTGGGCAATCCCACGCTCAACGGCATTGACTATCTTGAAGTGCTGGATCACGCGGCCATCGCGCTCCTCAGTCCGCGCCAGCAGACACTGCTCATTCATTGCCTCAATCCCGTGCCCGCAACTCTCGGCCCCGCGAATGTTCTGATCACCGGAGGCGAGAGTATTACAGGAATTACCGCATTGTGGATCGCCCCGGCCACGCCGGCTCCGGCGCAGGCCAATGCCTCGGAGGCAGCCTATTTCACTGCGCTGCCCGATGCCGCCAAGGTCTTAGTTGTGCGCACCAGCGTGGCAGGCGATTTCTCCCCTTATCTTTTCCGCCTGGTGAACAGCGCTCCGCAAGCCGCGGAAGATCCTTTCCAGATCACCGAAGCGCTGGCCGGATTCGATCCGCAACTGGCCGAGGTGCAGTTTTCCTTCAAGGTCGAGTGCGGCCCCAGCTTCGATTGCGCTCCTCAGCCGCCCGACTGCCCACCGCAGTCTCCCACTCCGCCGCCCATCAATTACCTGGCCAAGGATTACGGCTCCTTCCGCACTATTCTGCTCGATCGCCTCAACCAGCTTGTTCCTTCCTGGGGCGGGGCGAGCGAGGCCGATATCGGCGTGGCGGTGGCCGAACTGATCGCCTATGCGGGCGATTACCTCAGCTACCAGCAGGATGCCGTGGCCACGGAAGCTTACCTTGAAACCGCGCGCAGCCGCGTCTCGCTTCGCCGTCATGCCCGGCTGGTGGACTACTTTGTCCACGACGGCTGCAATGCCCGCGCGTGGGTGCAATTGCAGGTTTCCATGCAAGTGCTGATGGACCAGAAAAAGACGCGCTTCTACACCTTCGCACCCGGAATGCCTTCCGACCTCGCTCCCGGCGCGGGCAATGAAGAAGCCGCTCTGCAGGCCGGTGTGATCGTCTTCGAGCCCATGCAAAATGCAGTTCTCTATCCCGAACACAACCTGATCGACTTCTACACCTGGGGAGAGACGAATTGCTGCCTGCCGAAGGGCACAACCGAAGCCACGCTGCTGGGCACATTCCCGCATCTGCAGATTGGCGACGTGCTGGTCTTTGAGGAGGTTCTGGGACCGCAAACCGGGAACCCCGCCGACGCCGATCTGCGCCATCGCTGCGCGGTCCGGCTGACCCAAGTGACAACGCAGAACAGCCAGGGACAGCTCCTTGTCGATCCTCTGTTCGAAAACGGAACCGGCAAGCCAATCGTCTCCGCCTCGCAGCAACCCACGCCGGTCACTGAGGTGCAATGGTCCACGGACGATGCGCTGCCGTTCCCGGTGTGCCTCTCATCCACCTTCGTGGATTCGAATGGAGATAAACAAACCCTGACCAACGTCACCGTGGCACTGGGCAACGTGGTGCTCGCCGACCAGGGACTGACCTTTTCCGGCGTCGCTCTCGGTTCGGTTCCCGAACCGCAACTCTTTCTGCCGCCCAACCCGGCACAGAACCGGTGCAATCCAAAGGCGCCTTTTGCCTTCCCGGTGCGCTTTCGTCCGCTGGTTCCGGATGCGCCGCTCACCCAGGCTGTTCCCTTGCCGGTTTCCGGAGCGCCCGTAACTCCCGGCATTGTGCAGCTTCTTTCCATCGGCTATGTTGCGCTCAACGACGCCAACGGTTACACCAGCATGACCGTTCAACCCGACGATCCATGGGGCTGGCCACAGTATTTCGGCGTCTCCGCCAATGCCAATCTCCTGCACCCGGCTAACTTCGACTTACAGGTTGTCTTCAACCCTCCCGGCGCCCCAACGGGAGTTACTCCTCCGGTCATTCTCGAAGCTTTCCCTGACTTATCGCTGACCAAGACTGATGCAAACTACGCGGTCAGTCAGATCAACACTTACTCCAAGCTGCTCCAGGTTCCTTCCACCTACGCGCCGGGTGCTCCGCCCGCCACTTTTCCAGCCGCGCCGATCATGCTGACCAATTCGGGCTCCGTCGACCTGGTGGACTCGCACAACGTTCCCTACCTCACCGTGCAGGCTACGAATCCTCTCTCCTGGCCCCCCAACTTTGGCGTTCTCACGCAGGGCAATCTGCTTCAGCCCAGTACTTTCAACCTGCTGGTGGTGTATAACCCACAGTCGGGCGCGGTCGGCGTGCAGATTCCTGTGGTTGTCGAGCAGTTCAACGGCCTGTCGCTGGGATCGATCGTGCAGAGCTTCGCCGCGGCCTCCGACCTGATCCAGGTGGAAAGCTTCGATCAGGAACCGAATCCGAGCCTCTCCGCATTCGACCTGATGAATTACGACGCCAGCGAAGCAATGCCGTCCATCACTCTCAGCGGAAGTTACGAGAACAACACCAGCCTCTGGACTCCCAAAGCCGACCTGCTGGAAAGCGGGCCAACCGACACCAACTGTGTCGTCGAGGTCGAATCCAACGGCGCCGCGCATCTTCGCTTTGGAGACAACACCAACGGCGCATTCCCCGCCAGCGGCACATCCTTCACCGCAACGTATCGCATCGGCAACGGCGCCAGCGGCAACGTGGGTGCGGAGAGCCTGGTCTTTCTGGCCGGTGATCCGCGCATTCAATCCTGCTCCAACCCCCTGCCGGCAACGGGAGGCGTGGACCCCGAGACCGCCGACCAGATTCGCCGCCGCGCTCCCCAGGCCTTCATGACCCAGGAGCGGGCCATCATCATGCCGGACTACGTGGCCGTGGCCGAGACCAATCCCCAGGTCAAGCAGGCGGTGGCCAATCTGCGCTGGACGGGAAGCTGGTACACGGTCTTTATCGCCGCGGAGCCCGAGTGCGGCGGCAATCTGACTCCTGCATTGAGCAAAGCGCTGACCCGGACCATCAACCACTATCGCCTGGCCGGCGAAGATATTCAGCTCGAATCGTCGCAGTATATTCCTCTCGAAATCAAACTTGTGGTCTGCGTCGATCCCAACTATTTCAAAGCGGATGTAAGGCAATCGCTGTTGCAGATTCTCGGCAGTCACATGCTGCCCAATGGCCAGGACGGCCTCTTCGATCCGGACAGCTTCAGCTTTGGCCAGACCGTCTATCTGAGCCCGATCTATGCCGCGGCGCGCAAGGTGGCGGGCGTCACCTCGATCACTGCAACAGTCTTCCAGCCGCAAGGCGTGCCTGCCCCGAGTTACTTGCTCCAGGGAGAGATACCGCTGGGTTCCCTGCAGATTGCGCGCATGGACAACGATCCAAGCTACCCCAGCCACGGGCAGTTGACGCTGGTCATGCAAGGCGGAAAGTGAGGACCCGATGAGTTGCCTGGGAACAACCAACTGCACCTGCGGTTGCTGCGGAGGCATCGCCGTCGAGACGCCGCAGGGCGAATCGAATCTGCCCGGCTTGTCGTCGATCGCCTATCGAACCGGAACATGGGCCTCGTTCCGCGACTCCATGCTGGCGCGCCTCTCCAGCTCCGACTACCCGGCGCTTGCCCCGCTCAAGACGCGCGACAGCGACGACTTCAGCATCGCGCTGCTCGACGCCGCTGCCGTGGTCATGGACATCCTCACCTTCTACCAGGAGCGCCTGGCCAACGAGAGTTATTTGCGCACCGCAACCCAGTTACGCTCTCTCACGGAGTTATCCCGCCTCATCGGCTACCAACCCGCGCCCGGCGTCGCCGCCCTGGTCTATCTCGCCTTCACTCTCAAGGCTGCAACCGGCCAGCCCGCCAATCTCTCCACCACTGCCATCACCATTCCCGCGGGAACGCAGGTGCAGAGCGTACCGGCGCAGGGGCAAACGGCACAGACCTTCGAGACCTCCGCCCCCATCCTGGCCAAGCCGGACTGGAATGCTCTCCCCGTGCGCGCCGCCAATCCCTGGGTTCCCCCCGGCCACTCCGGCGTCTATCTCGCCGGCACTTCCACGCAGCTTAATCCCGGCGACTCGCTGCTGATTCTGGGCATCGACCGCGAAGAGTGGACGCCGAGCGGCACACCGAGCGAGCAGTGGGATGTGGTGGTTCTCAACCGGGTGATCCCTGACAACGAGAACAACATCACATGGGTTTCCTGGGACAAGCGGCTCACCCACGACACGGGCAGCGGAACCTCCGGCAACCCCTCATCCTGGACCAGCGCCAAGGTCTTTGCCTTCCGCCAGAAAGCGGCTTTATTCGGCAACAACGCACCCAACCCCTATCTCTTCGTCAGCGCCAGCGACACCACCAAGACCAGCCTGCCTGCACTCATCGACGATTGCTGCTCGCCCTGGCAGTGGATCTGGAACGGGTTCGCGATTCCCTCCGCCAGTTCCATCTACCTGGATGCGGCCTACCCCAAAGTTGTGCCCGGAAGCTGGTTTGCCCTCGCCAACTACGACACCGTCCAGCTTTACAAGGTCACCACGGCCACGCCGATCTCCCTGGCACAATACGTCCTCAGCGGCAAAGTGACCCAGCTCGCCGCCGACTTCGCCGACCCCCACATCAGCGCCTTTCCGCTGCAGGGAACCGCCGTTCTGGCGCAGAGCGATCAGCTCACGCTTGCCGAGCAACCGCTCGACCACCCGCTTTACGGAACGGTCCTCGACCTTCAGGATTTGCGCCCCGATCTGGCCGCCGTCCAGGCCGTCGCCATCTTCGGCAATAGCCAGAAGCTCTCGGTGAACACCAGCATCGGTTCGCTGGTCTTCCAGCCCGACGACAATTCCGGAAGCCTGACGCTCAAGCCGTGCGATGTGGTCACCCTCATCGATCCCTCGCCTCTTCCTCTCACGCCCCTTGGCGCAGTGCCTCACTGGCGCAACGACTCGAAAGTCCGTGCGCTGCGCGTTGCCGACGCCAGTGGCAGAACCGGAACCCTCAACGCGGCCCTCGACGACTTTTCCCTTGCTCCGGCTGCGAAGAAAGACCCGGTGGTGCAGGAGTACGCCCTGGTCAACTCCATCGCGGATACGGACAAACCCTATCCCCACACCCAACTCCTTCTGCAGAACCCGTTGCTCAATGTCTACAACCGCGACACCGCCACGGTGAATGCGAATGTAGGGCTGGCCAGCGCCGGCAGTTCGGTCAGCGAGATCATGGGCAGCGGGTCGGCCGCCACTCCGAACCAAAGCTTCACGCTGCGCCAAACTCCACTCACCTATGTGCAAGCCACCACGCCCACCGGCCGCCAAAGCACACTGCAAGTCACCGCCAACCAAGTGAAATGGAGCGAAGTCCCAACCCTCTATCAGCAAGGACCGTCCAAGACCGTCTTCGCCACTCTCAACCAGTCCGACGCCACCAGCGATGTTCTTTTCGGCGACGGCGTCGAAGGCGCCACGCTGCCCACCGGCCAAAACAACATTCAAGCTACTTACCGGGTGGGCTCGGGACTGGCGGGCAACGTTGCGGCGGGAGCCATTACCACTCTCATCGACCGTCCGCTTGGCGTCAGCGGCGTGGTCAACCCTCAAGGGGCCACTGGAGGCCAGGACCCGCAATCCATCATCGACATTCGCACCAATGCGCCGCTCTCCGTTCTCACACTGGGCCGCGCCGTCTCTATCGCCGACTATCAGAACTTCGCCGCCTCCTACGCCGGCATCGCCAAGGCCAATGCGATTTGGATTCCCAGCGGCCCCGGCCGCGGCGTCTTCCTCACCGTCGCCGCCGCAGGAGGAGTCGCTCTGCCGCCCGGCAACCAGACTCTGGCCAATCTCGTCTCCTCGCTGCAGAGCTACGGCAACCCGCTCATCCCCATCCACGCCTTCACGTTCCTTGAGACGCTCTTCAGTCTCTCTGCCGATTTGACCTACGACGCCGCCTACGATCAACCCACCGTTCAGAGTGCCGTACAGGCAGCCCTTGCGCAGAACTACAGCTTCGCCAACCGCACCTTTGGCCAAGGAGTAAGCGCCGACGAAGTTGCCGCCCTGATCCAGGCAGTCCCCGGCGTCATCGCCGTCAATGTCACCAACCTGGCCGTCGGTCCCACCAGCAAGGCCGGCGACATCACCGGCGGAGCCTGGTCGCTGACCGCCTATTCCAATTGGCTCTCACAGCCCGTCACCCTCACCCGTCCCGCCTCCGGATCGCCCACGCGCATCTGCCCCTATCTGCCCATTCCCAGCTCCACCGGCTTGCCGCAGCCCGCCGAGATTCTGGTCCTCGATCCCGATCCCAACGCTGTCTCCCTGGGGGTGATGTCATGAGCCAGCCAGGACTGGACCTCTTCAACTTGCTGCCTGCCGTCTATCGCATCCGGGATGCGCAACTGGCGCAGTCCCAGCCCCTGCTCACGTCGGCCGAAGCGTCGGCTCTGGCCGCGCTCCAGGCAGCTGCGCCCCCCTTGTCCCAGGAGCAGCAAACTCAACTGGCGGAACTCACCGCCAAGGCCGCGCGCGGGCCGCTCCAGTCGCTCCTGATGGTGATTCAGGAGCAGTTGGCGGCAGTGGCCTACGATCTTGATCAGCTCTACGACGACCAGTTCATCGAGACCTGCGCGCGCTGGGTCATTCCCTACATCGGCGACCTGATCGGCTACCAATCGGTCAACGGCATCGCCCCCTCCATCGACAACCCGCGCTCCGAAGTGGCCAACACTATCTCCTTCCGCCGCCGCAAGGGCACCATTTTGGTCATGGAGCAGCTTGCCCGCGATGCCACCGGCTGGGGCGCGCACGCGGTCGAGTTCTTCCGCGTCCTCGCCGACACCCAGTACATGAACCACATCCGCCTCGACAATCACTACGCTCCGGACCTGCGCCGCTGGCAGCCGGGCATCTACATCGACAAGGGTTTTGACCGCACTGCGCACAAGGTCGACGTGCGGCGCATTGGATCGTCCATTCCCGTAGAACAAGGCCGTTATAACATCCAGAACATCGGAATCTTTCTCTGGTCGCTCAGCGCCTGGTCCGTCACCGGCTCGCCCGCCACGCCGCTCGCCAGCAATGCAGCAGGCGAGCCCCAATGTTATCGATTCAGCCCGCTGGGCATGGACATTCCGCTCTTTCACAAGGCCGCATCGCAGGGAGCCGGCATTACCGCTCCGGCGCAGCCCTTCAACGTGGCCGACCGACTGCGCCGCCGCGCTCTCTGCGCCGACCTACAGCAGGGAGTTGGCGCCAGTTACTACGGCCCAGGCAACAGCCTTTTGCTCTCCATCAACGGCCACCCACTCAACCCCTACCAGATTCGCGTCTGCGATCTGGCCGGACCGGACGGCAGTTGGGCCAACCTGCCCAAAGACAACACCTACGCGGCAGTCGTCGATCCCCAGCTCGGGCGCATCGCGCTGCCTCCCAACGCGACCGCCTCCACCAATCTCACCGTTTCTTACGAGTACGGCTTCAACGCCCCCCTCGGCGGCGGCGAATACGCTCGCGCAGTCGACCCCGACGGTTTCCTGGTCACCAACGAGGCCTGGGTCTTTCCTTATCCCGATACAGCGCTCCCGGCCCGCTACAACACCCTGCAACAAGCCATCGACTATGCCATCGCGCAGTTCCCGCTCAACGGAAAACTGGCAGTCGAAATCGGTCCCACGCAGACCATCTCCATCACCGGAACGCCTCCGGGCACGCCCGCACTCACCGCGCACATCCCCGCCGGCGCAACGCTTGAGCTGCGCACGGCAGAGGGTGCGCTGACCACACTCTTTTTCGATCAGGAAATCGTCGTCACCGGCGATGCCTCCAGCACCTTCGCGCTCAACGGCCTGGTGATTGCCGCCGGCGAGGGAATCGCCCCTGCCGTCCCTTCGCCCGTGGCCTTGTTGCATCTGCCCGCCCTGCTCGCGGATGGAACTCCGAACCTCCTCGGCCAGCTCAGCCTCACCAACTGCACGCTCGTTCCCGGCTGGTCCGTCGCATCCAACGAGCAGCCTGTCTTCCCCACCGCGCCCGCCTTGGTGGCCGAGCCCTCAGCCGTGCAAGTGACGATTGCCCGCTCCATCACCGGAGCCATCCAGACCAGCGAACTGGTCACCGTCAGCGTCCGCGACTCGATTGTTGACGCAACCGCCTCCACCGCCATCGCCTACACCTCGGTAAATGGTGAAAACAACGGCGCGGGCGGCGCTCTCACGCTGGACGGTTGCACCGTGATTGGCAAGGTGCACGCGACCGAACTCACGCTGGTCTCGAACACCATTTTCTGGGCCGCCTTGGCGACTAGAGACACCTGGGCCGCCCCGCTGATTGCCGACCGCAAGCAGCAAGGCTGCGTCCGTTTCAGCTTTCTTCCCGTGGGCGCCATCATTCCGCGGCATTTCAAGTGCGTGAAGCAGGCGCTGGCTTCTGCGCAGCCCATCTTCTTTTCGTTGCGTTATGGTGCGCCCGGTTATGCCAAGCTCCTGGCCTTCACCAGCAATGCGGTGCGCCGGGGCGCTTCGGATGGCGGCGAAATGGGAGCCTTCCACTTCCTGCTTGCCCCCTTGCGCGAGGCCGACCTTCGCGTCCGGATGGTGGAGTATCTGCCGGTCGGCATGGAGTTTGGGATGATCTACCAGAACTGACAGGAGGCTTCCGATGAGCTTCGACAACAGCAGGTTCCCCTTTGACCCCGCCAGGAATTACTCCGGGGTCGTGATGGAGCAGGGCCGCGTCCAGTTGGATTCGGACTGGAACGAGTGGCTCGCCGAACTCGCGCGGCGCACGCAGGCCGGTACGCTGGACATTCTGGGTCGCGCCGTCTACCCAGCGACCACTCCCTTCGCCTTCCAGATCACGGCGACGACGGACGCCAGCGGAGTGAACCATGTCTCCATCGGCCCCGGACGCATGTACGTGGATGGCCTGCTGGCAGAAAACCATGGCGCAGCGAGTTCCATGCAATGGGACCCCGCGCTGGCCGAGCTCTCCGGTTCACCTCAGCCGCCTGGAAGTTCCGCCACCGGCACCATCGATTACACTGCGCAGCCCTATCTTCCCAACGCCGCCCTTCCCGCCGGCAATGGTCCGTTCCTCGCCTATCTCGACGTCTGGATCCGCCCGGTCACCTATCTCGAAGATCCCAGCCTGATCGATCCAGCCGTGAATGTGGACACCACCGGCCGACTGCAGACCATTTGGCAGGTCAAGCTGGCCCCGGTCCCTGCCGGCTCCACTTGTTCCGCCACTCCATGGCCCGGCCCCTCGATCGGTCAGCTCACCACCGGCTATGTCGGCTCCACGCCCAGCGGCCCCTGCTGCCTCACCAACACCACCGGCTATACCGGCATGGAGAACCAGTTCTACCGCGTGGAAATCCACCAGCCGGGCACTCCCGCCACTGGCGGCACCTTAACCGCGGCCGCCGCCGGAAGCGCCACCTTCAAGTGGTCGCGCGACAATCGGTCGGTCGAAACCGGAGTCACCGCAATCCTCTCCGTCACCAATGTGCTGGGCAATCCTGCCTCCCAACTCACCGTCCTGAGCCTGGGACGCGACCAGGTGCTCGGCTTTGCGCCCGGAAACTGGATCGAGATTCTTGACGACGATCTCGAACTTAACGGCCAGCCCGGCGAACTGCACCAGATCGACAGCGTGGATTTCGCCGCCAAAACCATCATCCTGGTCAACACGCTCGTTACACCGGCCAACTTCCCCGTCGACGCCAACAACCAGACCACCCCCCTGCGCCACACCCGCATCCGCCGCTGGGATCAGTCCGCGCAAATCTTCAAGTCCGACAACACTCTCTGGGTCGATCTCGGCGCAGCCGGAGCCACGGGCGACATCCCCGTCCCACCCCCCGGAACCACGTTGATTCTTGAGAGCGGCATTACCGTCACATTCGGCCCCAATGGCACCACCACCTTCAACACCGGCAATTTCTGGACCTTCGCCGAGCGCCCTTCCGACAGCCAGTTCGACATTCTGACCAACGCCCCGCCGCGCGGCATTCACCACCACTATGCGCCGCTCTCCGTCGTCACCTTTTCCCCTCCGGCCGCCTCCGAATGCCGCACCGAGTGGCCCCCGTCCAGTGAAGGCTCCTGCTGCTGCTGCACCTACACGGTTGGCGCGAACGCCCAGTACCAGTCGATTCAATCGGCCATCAATGCCCTGCCCGCTTCCGGCGGCGAAATCTGCATCCTGCCCGGGCGCTACTCTGAGGCCGTTTTCATCAACAGCCTGCAGGACGTGGTGATCCATGGCTGCGGCTCGGAAACGCGGCTGGCCTCGCCCTCGCTGGGCCCCAATCCTCCGGCTCCTCCCGCGCCACAAGTTGCAGGATCCAACACCATGACCGCCGTCATCTCCATCGCCAATTCTCAGAACATTCAACTCCGCGATTTTGTGGTGGAAGCCGCCGACGGCGACGTGGGCATTCTCATTGATGGCACCGGCAATCTGATCGTTCCTCCGCCCGAAAACGGTACTACGCAAATCTTTGCCGCGAGGAAGAAATTTGATGCCGACATCCATGCGGACACCAACATCGCCTACGAGTATTTCCCTGAAGTCACCAACGTCACGGTGGAGAATCTCTTCCTGACCGCATCGACCATGCCCACCATCCTCGCCGCGGAGGTCGAAGTTCTGCGCATTCGGGAAAACCGCATCGCCATGGCCGACCGGTACAGCCCCTTCCCCGCCGTCTGGCTCAGCGGAGGACAAATCGAATTCGTGCGCAACTGGGTGGGCCTGCAAACCATCATCAACCGCTACGAGTGGTTTCCCGCCATTGTGGACACGGACCTTTCTTCGAATGCGGTGTTTGGGGTGAAGCCGTCTGGGAAGCATCCGGGCGGAATCCAGATCGCCGGGCCTTCCTCCGGGGTCTTAGTAGCGGAAAACAAGATCGTGGGAGGAAGCCGCAACGGCATCACCCTGGGCAGCTTCACCATTCTCGACGGCAACCAGAACGACACCGGCATCGTGGCAGGCGTCACCTTCGCCGAGCCAGACGCCGGTGCCACCACCAACGCTCTGCTCAGCCCCACCACTTATCCCGGCGTCGAAGGCAGCACCGTGGTGGCCGGAGGCCTGCTCAGCCAGATTCAGATCGACCGCAACACCATCACCAATTCCGGCCTCTGCGGCATTGGTCCGATCGGGTTCTTCGATCTGGGTACGGTACTGGAAGTGATCGCCGTCGAAGGCCTCACCATCACTGGCAACACCATCACCGATACGGTGCAAAACGCCATCCTCGATGAATCCGCGGCCACCACGCGCGGCTACGGTGCCATCAGCCTGCCCACGGTGGAAAACCTCATCGTCCGCGACAACTTCCTCACCAACTTCGGAAACCAGCCGGGCCTGCGCGTCTCCGGCATCTACCTGCTTCATGGCGAAATGGTCGACATCAGCCGCAACCAGATCCTCGACAATCGCGACTGGTCCGACGAAGGCGGCGTCAACACGGAAGGTGAGCCGCGTGATACCACGGCCGCAGTCTCCATCCAGGTGGTCACGCCGCCCACCCTGGACAACACCAACACCCTGGCTTCTCTGCTTCTCTACCAGCCAGGAATGCCCGCTCTGCGCCTGCAAGAAAACGTGATTCGCATCCCTTCAGGACTCGCACTCAGCGCCATCGGCTGGGGCCCCTTCACCATCACCAACAACCACTTCAGTTGCGGCGGCAACATCCCCGGCAAATTGAACACCAGGGACACCTGCGTTGAGATCCTGAATCTCGGCCTCGGCCTGGACTTTTATTTCTCGCTCCTGCCCTCGGCCCTCTATGCCGCGGCAACCAGCGCCACCCCTTCTGCCGTAAATACCCCCAACTTTCTCTCCAGTAATGGCGCGGTGGTCTTCACCAACAACGTCTGCCAGTTGGAGCTGCGTGAGGTTCATCAGATAGGCCTCGCCTCGGTGATCATCCTGACCCTCGACCACCTGGTCTTTTCTAATAACTACTGCTGGGTCGACGCCGGGCTCTTCGGTGTTCTGGTCGATGCGTTCCTGCTCGCGGCGTCTCTTCAGGTCACCAGCAACCGCTTCCAGGAAGGCCTGCTCTCCGTCCTGCTCTCCGGGTGGACCGTCGGAGTGTTCAACATCACCTCGCAGAACATCTCCACCTATTGCCTGAGCGTCGAGAGCAATAACCCGATCAATAACAACAACCTGATGATGTTTCCCGGCCTCGAACAAGCCTTCTGCCAGAGACTGATAGGGCAGTAACTCCGGCGACGAGGATAGCGCCCTGAACTCCGCTGAAAGGATGCGACACCCATGAGCACCAATGAGCAGAATCCCGGAACCAGCTCCCAAGCCTATGCGACGACCACGCAAACCCCCTCGCCCGCTGACCTGAACGCCGCGCTCAACGCCTCGCTGTCTTCCGCCGACACGTCGTCAATCAACGCCGCCGAGAGTCTGAGCCAGGTGCAGCAGGCGCGCCTCACGCAGCTTTCGCGCACCGCCGCCACGCTCAAGGCGAGATATGGAGCTACCGACCCCCGCGTGGTCACCGCCGAGGCCGCCGTCACCGCCCGCAAGGCCACCGTGGCCCGCGTCTCCGCCCTCAGCCAGCAGGCCTCAACGCCCGCTCCCGTCGTTGCCGCCACCGGCTGGGCTCTCCATGGCCGCGTCCTCAATTCCAGCCTGCAGACCGTGGGCAATCAGACCGTCTTTCTGGTGGACGAGCAGAAGACCTATCAGGAGCAGATCGGTTTTGCCTACACCGACAGCACAGGCTATTTCCTCATCAATTACACCCCGCCGCCTGCCGGTCAGCCCTCGGCCCAGCCCACCCTCTATGTAGAAATCGCCAATCAGAAAGCCCTGCCCATCTACCTGGCCACCACCGCATTTCAGCCCACCGTGGGCGCCGCCACCTACCAGAACATCACGCTTCCGGCCGGTGAAAAACCCCTCGGCGACCCGCCTGCCGCCATCCGCAAAGTCGCCATCCCGCCCCAGGCGGAAAAGGCCTGAGTTGGGCGATCTGTCTTCCGCAATTCGCCCATCTGCCTCCCCGGTTCACGTATAAAGTAGAGAGATATTTCTCCAGCATGAATCGAACTGAGGAGGCAACTGCGTGAGCAACTGGGATTCACGTTTTCTTGAATTGGCGAAACTGGTATCGACGTGGAGCAAGGACCCGAGCACGCAGGTCGGCGCGGTCATCACGCGCGGCAAATTCGTTGTCTCTCTGGGCTTCAACGGCCACCCGAAGGGTGTGGCCGACACAGCGGAGCGCCTGGAAATCCGCGAAAACAAATACCGCACCATCATCCACGCCGAGATCAACGCCATCCTCACCGCCAAGCAGGACCTGGAAGGATGCACCATCTACCTCTGGCCTTTCATGCCCTGCTCGCAATGCGGAGCCGCGATTGTGCAGGCAGGCATCAAGCGCGTCGTCGCGCCCCAGGCCGACAACGACCGCTGGGCGGAGAGTTTCAAATTCACCCAGGAGATCTTTTCCGAAGCCGGCGTGGAGTTGGTCGAAATCCCTTTCTGATGCAACACAGAAACACCCGATTCTGCCCCATAGGAACCTCAATGCTGTCATTCTCCCCCCACGGGGCTGTCATCCTGACAGCGCAGCGGAAGGATCTGCAGTCGTTTCCGTTCGGACTTCCCCACCAAGTTGGGGAAGCGCAGTTTGCCGCAAAGGAAGAAACGGAGCGATGTCCGGAATGCCGGTGACGCGCCCTGAGCTCTGCCGCAAGCTGCGCGGTAAATAGGGAACGTTGAAACCCCAACGCATCAAGATGGTCTTTTGGAGTGGAAGCACATAAACTGATCTCGCTCTGATAGGAGATCCAGGATGCCAAGATCTGGCGGACGGCTTCTCGTCAATGCGCTGGGCCGCGTTGGCCTGCGGTTCAGCTCCCTACTGGTTGCGGGTCTCCTGTTCAGCGCGCTCTTTAGCTTGATCTTCGGCGGAGCAGGATCGACCTTTCCTATCTTTCGCATTACCATGACTTTCGCGTTGCCGGTTGGGTGCCTGTATCTGCCCGTTCTGATTGCCCTCGGAGACGAGGGAGAGCGACGAGTGCCGATCATCATTCTGGGTGGAGTTTTCATTGGCCCCGCGTCAATGGCTCTCTGGGGCCTTTTTCTTGAGTGGAGCGGCGGCAACGCGCACACGATTTGGTACGGCGATCCGCTCACGGGGGTGGGCGGCCTTGTGGCTTTGCTCTTCGCATTCATTGTCGGATCCCTAACGACCGTCTTCTATGTCCTAGGGTTGAAGGTCACTCATCGCCGCTCGGCTCGTTGACAGCACGCTGACTGAATTTTCGTCAATCCGTCAGTTATCTTCCGGTCGATAGGTCTATATCTCATCCGGAATTCCTGCTTTTCCCCAGCCTGCGAACCCACCTCCATCAACCCCCTTCCGTCTCCCCGCCGAATTGACTATCCTCCCATTGCATTCCGAAACACGCTTCCTGGGCGTCTGAAAAAGAGCGCTTCGGAAACCTTGTTTCGTCCAACGCGAGGAAGACCAATGGAACCAGGTTGTCTTGAGGTAGCCGAGGGCATTCGCACCTTCGCGGATGTGCGGAAGCGGGCGCGTGCTGCCGGACCCAGGCGTGTCGCCGTGGTTCTGGCCGACGATGAAGTTGCCCTGACGGCCGCGGCAGATGCTCTCGCCGCAGGCATTGCTGCTCCCGTCCTGATCGGCGACGAACAACAGATTCGAGCCCATATCCAGGCTCTCGGCCTCTCGGAACTGCTGGCCAAGGCCGAGTTTGTCTCCGCGGCTGGAAACGCCGAGGGGAACGCCGCCATAACCGCGGTCCGCTTGGCGCGCGACGGAGCCATCGATGTTCTGATGAAAGGCCACCTGCGCACCGACGAGCTTCTGCACCCGGTTCTCGACAAGGAAACGGGCCTGCGCACCGGACGCCTGCTCTCTGACGTCGCCTTTTTTGAGACCGGCTCAGGCGAGGAGCAGCGGCTCGTTGGCTTGACCGATGGCGGGCTCATCGTGGCCCCGACGCTCAAGCAAAAAAGACAGATCGTGCTCAACGCCATCGAGGTCTTGCACTGCCTGGGGATACGGCGTCCGAAGATCGCCATCCTGAGCGCCGTGGAGGTGGTCAGCGAGGCGATACCGTCCACCCTCGACGCGCGCGCGCTCACGGAGATGGGCGCGGAAGGCGAATTCGGAGGGGCGGACGTCTTAGGCCCTCTGGCTCTCGACAACGCGCTCTTCGAGTGGGCCGCCAAGGCCAAGGGCATCGCGCATCCGGTCGCAGGACACGCCGATTGCCTGGTGGTTCCCAGTATCGAGGCTGGCAATCTCCTCGCCAAAGCCATCATTTTCCTGGCCGGCTCCCGATTCGGTCACGTCGTGGTCGGCGCAAAAGTTCCCCTTCTGATTCCTTCGCGCGTCGAAAGCGCCGAGGACAAGGTCAACGCCATCGCCCTGGGAGTCTTATATGCAAGCAGATGAATTCAGGGTTCTGGCCATCAATCCCGGCTCGGCCTCCACCAAGATTGCCCTCTATGCCAATGAGCGCCCTGAACTGGTGCGCAACCTGGATCACACCGACAGCGAGATGCACCCATTCTTCGGCCGCCCGATCCTCGACCAGCTGGAATTTCGCCAGGCACAAATCGAAGCGGAGTTATCCGCCGCCGGGCACGAGTTGAAGCAATTGCATGCCGTGGCCGGCCGCGGCGGAATGACGCGTCCTCTGCCCAGCGGCACTTACAGAGTGAATGAAGCGATGCTCGAAGATCTGCGCCTCACGCGCTACGGAGAACACGCTTCGAACCTGGGTGCGTTCCTTGCCAGGGCCATCGCGCAGAAGGCGGGCGTAGAAGCCTTCATCGTCGATCCGGTGGGCGTGGACGAGTGGACTGAAAAGGCGCGCATCTCAGGCTCCGCGCTGGCCGAGCGCCTTTGCATGTCGCACGCCCTGAATATGAAGGCCGTGGCCAAACGTTACGCACGGGAGCAGGGCCGAGCCTATGCGGAGTTGCAGCTCGTGGTCGTGCACCTTGGCAGCGGCATCTCGGTTTCAGCGCACCAGAACGGCAAAATGATCGACGTCAACAGCGCCGGCCAGGAGGGCACCTTCTCCACCGAACGGTCCGGAGGCCTGCCGCTGCGCAAAGTGATCGAGCTTTGCTTCAGCGGCAAGTACACGGAACCGCAGTTGTGGAACCTCTTCAATCGCGAGGGTGGAATCTACTCCTACCTCGGCACCAAGGATTTGCGCGAAGTGGAGCGAAGAATTGCCGCCGGAGACAGCAAGGCCGCGCTCATCTTCGACGCGATGGTTTATCAGATCGCCAAGGACATTGGCGCCATGGCGACGGTGCTGAACGGCCGTTTGGACGCGATCCTGCTCACTGGCGGGATGGCCCATTCGCAAAAGCTGGTCGACAAATTGCGTCCGTCAATCCAGTGGATCGCCCCCATCGCGGTCTATCCCGGCGAAGATGAATTGCAGGCGCTGGCGGAAGGCGTGTTGCGCGTGTTGCGCAAGGAGGAACAGGCGCGAGAACTGGAAAGTCCGGCACAGACAAAGCCTGAGGCATAACTCGTCTCAGCTCGCGGATACAAGGAAAGGACGCGGCACCAGCCCAGGCACCATACGGCCGCGGCCCTCGTAATGAAGCCGCTTCGCCGCGTACATTCTCTTGTCGGCTTCTGCCAGCAGCTGCTCCGCGTCCAACCCATCCTGCGGGTAGAAAGCCGCTCCCATGCTGAGAGACAAAAAGTCTTTGCCGCACACTTCGCGGCCAGCCTGGAGTGCCAGGACGCTCAGCCGGCTGGCTCTCTCGCCGATTGCACCGGGCGCCATATCGGGCGCGACAATCACAAACTCATCTCCGCCCATGCGCGCCGCGTAGTCGGTTTCGCGACAGGCTTCGCGCATCAGGTTGGCAAAGAGCTTCAGAACCTTGTCTCCCGCCAAATGCCCGTGGCGATCATTCACCTCTTTGAATCCGTTCAAGTCGCAAGCCATCAGGGCAAAGCTTGAAAGCTCCCGCTTGCAGCGCGCCAGCTCGTGTTCCAGGTGCAGCGACAAAGCTCGCGCATTCGCCATTCCGGTCAGGTAGTCCACGGTGGCCGAGGTTTCCGCTTCACGATACTTCAAGGCATTCTCAATGAAGAGCGCAACCCTCGAAGTAATGACCTGCAACACGCGCAGGTGATCGCTGGTAAACGCATCCGCCTCGGCTTGATAAAGCGCCAAAACACCTACCAGTCCTGTAACTCCCTCCAGGGGCACCGCCAGGGCAGAGCGCGGCTCCGTCGTAAGATTGAGGTTCTTCCCAAAGCCGACCTCGACAGCGGGGTTCCCGTTCACAATAGGTCTCACGTTCTGAGCCACCCAGCCACAGAGACCTGTCCCCACGGGGATGGCGAGTGATGACAAAAGCCGAAAGTTATCGCCACTGACAAATTCAGGAAACAGCGTGTCCCCCTTGCGGATGAAGGCGACAAGGGAGTCGTAAGGCACCAGCTTTCTGAGCCGCATTGCCACCAGGGAGAGCGTCTCGTCCAGGCTCAGGGAGTTCCCCAAGTCCTGGCTTAGTTCAAAAAGCGTGTGCGCCTCATAGCGGGCAGAGGCGATGGAAGCCAGGAAATCTGTCTGGCTGCCGCGGCGACGGTTGAGGTTGGCTTCAAAACCGGCAGCCGGCTTGTCGCCTCGCTCCACGTTGCAACTGAAACTGAGTGGATCGCCTCTTGTTTCTTCCAATCCCTGTGCCGCATAGCTCTCCAGTTCCAGGTAGCGACGCTGAAGGATCTGGATCACCTTGGGATCAAAAGATGTGCCGGCCTCGGCGGCGACGTGTTGCATCGCCGCATCCAGCGACAAGGCCTTGCGATATTGCCGGTCGGAGGCCAGCGCATCCAGGCAGTCCACGGCCGCCAGAATCCGCGCGCCAATGGGAATCTCGTCTCCTTTCAGTCCGTCCGGATAGCCTTCGCCATTCCATTTCTCGTGATGCGACCTGACGATGGGCGCCACCGGGTAAGGGAAAGCAACTTTCTCCAGAATCTCCGCCCCCACGATGGGATGAATCTTCATCTTCTCGAATTCTTCCGGGGTCAGACGGCCGGGCTTGTTGATGATGTGATCCGGCACCGCCAGCTTGCCAATGTCGTGGAGCAGCGCCGCGGTGCGCAGGGCATCCATTTCCTGCTCGCTCAATCCCAGGTCCTTGGCCACCTCCACGGCATACGTGCGCACCCGATGCAGATGCTGATGCGTGGTGTGATCCTTGGCGTCGATGGCCAATGCCAGTCCTTCGATGGTGCGTAAGTGGAGCGCGCAAACCTGCTCCACATGGCGTTTCTCGGCTTCCACATGAAGCGCCTCGATCTCGACGCGCTTCTTCTCATCCTCCAGCCGGCCCAGGTACAGTTGGTACGACCTGTAAATCCAGTACATGACGGGTACCACCAGAAGCGCGCTCTGCCATCCGATAAAACGATTGGCAAAACTCACCAAAGCCACCACGGCCGCGCCGATCAGATAATAGGGAAGCGACCAAAAGTAGGTTTCCGACCATATCTTGCTCAGGGAGTGTCTTTCGCTGAGCGCGATGACGATGGCCACCGGAAAGGTATTGGTTAGAAAGTAGGTACACGCGGCCACCATCAGCAGCAGGGGCATGCTGTTCTTGAGAAGTCCGGTCGAATAGTGATACGCGAAGTAAGTAATAAAGATGGCGATGGGCGTCATGCTCAGGGTGTTGAAGATCACCTTCACCGCCTCCACCTTATGCCTTGTCTTCCAAACGCTCTGCACCAGGGCCGCAGCGCAGCCGATGGCCAGCGTCTCAGCCAGCGAGAGTTCCAGGACGCCGAGGAGGACAAAGAGGAAATGCACCGACATGGTGCTCTCCATCCCCGGAAAATTCACCTTCATGGTGGACGCCAGCACCGCAATGGAAAGGTAGCAGACGAACTTCAACAAATCATTGGAATGCCAATGCAGAAAGGCCGTCCCCAGCACCACCATCCCCGTCGCCGCAGTCACGGTGACGTAGACCTTCGCTCGCATTGGCAGGGCGTTCTCCATATGCCGGACTTTCCCGTCTCCTTTTCGACACGCGCTCTCAACGCATGCGATCCAGTCGCCCCAGCTCATCGCGAGTGGGTGTTCTTCTGCGTGGCCCTTGCTCCTCCACCGAGAATCTCCCGATAGCTCGTTTCCCTATCGGACCCTGCCGTGAATCGCCTTGCTACATAACCTCCCGCCTCTTCGCATAAGAAGGAATGCAGCTTCGCGAATGGAAGATGAACTTCCTCGTTGCGTTCATCGGCATGGCGAATCCTGACCTTTAGAGACAAATGGGAAATGCCGCAGAGATAGCGATCGCCGCCGCCACCCCGCTTGTGCAGCGCCCCCTCTGCCTCAAAGTGAAACAGCAGTTACTTTCGATTCTAAGGTTTCTCTTAACTCGGACCGATGACAGCTTTGTAGACGAATGAAGTGTCTCACGCCGCCTGAATCGTCACGTCAACATTGTTGCGCGGACGGAGCACCTTCCGGTGCGAGCAAGGTTGCATTGCCGAGTGCACCTGAACGGCGCCGATGCAGAAGATGCCGGACCGTCCGATGCAGCTCATCGGGAAGATAGGTTTCTGTTCGGAACCGGAGAAGTTGAAATTCAAGGATGGGCCAAGGGAAAGGAGATTCAACAGTGAAACCCAAGAAATGCCGAAGCGCGATGTGGGGAAGAACTCTCCTGACATTGTGCGTTACGATCCTGGGCGCCAGCCTGGCGTATGCCGGGCCCGCCAAAGTATCCAAAGATCTGTCTGGGGTGAATGCCTCGGGTCAGGTCGACGTCATCGTGCAATACAAGCAGACACCGACCGCTTATCACCATCAGAAGGTGTTCAACCGTGGGGGCACTCTCAAACGCGAGCTTGGCCAGTTCAGGGGTGGTGCTTACACGATGCCGGCCTCGGCGCTCGCCGATCTGGCCGCCGATCCCGAGGTCGCGTATATTTCACCGGACCGTCCGGTCCACAGCACCAGCAATGCACCAAATCTTATCCTTGACTACCACGCCGAAACCATCAACGCTCCCGCAGCCCGAGGGCAGAACCTGAGCGGCAGCGGCATCGGCGTCGCCATCATCGATAGCGGAATCGCCTGGGTTCCAGACCTGAACTTCAGAAACATCGTATACAGCCAGGACTTCACCGGCAGCACTTCAGGCGGTGCCTCCGACCAATATGGCCATGGCACACATGTGGCCGGCATCCTGGCTGGAAACGGCAAGAAATCCGGCGGATCCGGACATAGCTATACCTTCTTGGGCGTTGCCAACAATGCGAACCTGATCAACCTGAGGGTACTCGACCAGAATGGCGCAGGAAGCGATAGTGAGGTCATCGCCGCCATTCAGACAGCCATCCAGTTGAAAGACACCTACAACATCCGGGTCATCAACCTCTCGCTCGGCCGGCCGGTATGGGAAAGCTATACCGTCGACCCGCTTTGTCAGGCCGTGGAACAAGCATGGAAAGCGGGCATTGTGGTGGTGGTCGCAGCGGGCAACTACGGCCGCGACAACAACGCAGGCACCAGCGGTTATGGCACCATTACAGCTCCTGGCAACGATCCGTATGCCATCACCGTGGGCGCCATGAATACCATGGGGACGGCGGACCGCACCGATGACGTGCCGGCGAGCTACAGTTCCAAGGGACCGTCGCTCTTTGACCAGGTCATCAAACCCGATCTGGTGGCTCCGGGCAATCTCATTACCTCCCTGTACACGCCAGCCGAAACTCTGAATCAGGAATATCCAGGCTATGAGATTCCTTATTCTCTCTACGTCAGCAACGGCCCAGGCAGCCCCTCTGCCTACTACTATGCGATGAGCGGAACCAGCATGGCCGCGCCCATGGTAAGTGGGGCCGCGGCTATCTTGCTCGATCAGAACCCCAACTTGACGCCCGATCAGGTGAAGGCGCGGCTGATGAAGACCGCCTTCAAGAACCTCGTGCAATTCTCCGTCGTCACAGATTCGACCGCGGGCCAGACTTTCAACGAACAGGCCGACATCTTTACCGTCGGCGCCGGCTATCTGGATATCCAGGCTGCCTTGTCAAGCAACGATCTGGCTCCCTCCACCGTGGGCAGTGCGCTTTCGCCCATCGCGAAGATCGACAACCGCGGAGACGTCGTTCTCCTGGTGAACGGCTCTTCCGTACTCGGTGGCAACTCTGTCTTGTGGGGCAGTTCTGTCCTGTGGGGCAGTTCGGTTCTCTGGGGCAGTAATGTCGCTGGACAGTCGGTTCTCTGGGGCAGCGGCGCTCTGACGGGAGATAGCGTTCTCTGGGGCTCCAGCGCAGTCCAAAGCGACAGCGTACTTTGGGGCTCGAGTGTGCTTTGGGGTTCCAGCGTTCTTTGGGGTTCCAGTACGTCCACCCCAAAACTGGCTCTGCAGTCCGACAAACCAAAGAGATAATTGCATCCTGGCGGGGCAGATTGGCAGCCCACCCTTTCCGCCGTCTCATCGCGGAAAGGGTGGGAAGCCCCAACCTGGTCCCCTCCGGATTCCCGCATCTCTCCATCCCGCGCCTTCTTTCTGGCGCGGACCAGCCGAATGCAGCTGGCCCCACCGCAGATTCTCTGTTCGAAGTCAACAGTTTTTTGTGCTGTTGAGATTGGATTTTCAGGGCATTGGGGTCTATCCCTCCGATGATTTTGGGCACGGACGAGCGTTTGTTGCTCGCCCGCCGGTTCATCGTCAGGATGAGCCCACCGGGTTATCCCTCGGCGTGGTTGCTTCCCAGCAGAGCCCGCTTCCGTTTCACCCGGCGATTGATTCTACCTCTGTCTGGA
>Ga0255353_1000246_pt1 | contig 35289 bp, 27 predicted proteins | sample HBST25metaG_FD_189941 | JGI IMG/M metagenome (GOLD analysis project Ga0255353, IMG submission 189941) | Peat soil microbial communities from Stordalen Mire, Sweden - H.B.S.T25 | ecosystem: Environmental > Terrestrial > Soil > Wetlands > Peat | place: Sweden: Norrbotten County, Stordalen Mire...
GAGACCTGAGAGGCCAGAGCGGCCAACTGGCGCAGCGGCAGAAGTCCGCGATGGAGCAGCCAGGCGATGAGCGGGCCGGTGACCAGGAGGAGCAGGATGCTGCCGGCGGCGTAGAACTCGACCGCGCCGTGGATGGCGTGCCAAACATGCTCGGTGGGTGCGCCATAGAAGATGGTGACCGGTCGGAGCTTGCCGCCGCCGGGCTCGGTTGCGTCCACAAAGCGGGAGCCATGGACGCGGAGGATGCGGTAATGGCGGTCATTGAGCCGCAGGCGCAGGAAGCCGTCTGTGGGATCGTTCCACGCGGCTTCGGGTGTTCCCTGCCAGTTGGAGGAACGGCCGAGCAGGCGGCCATTCTGGTTGTAGACCTCATAGACGTCGTCGGGGGGCAGATGGAGGCCAGTCTGGTTGAAGATGACGCTGGACTGGGGGTCTTCGGAGTCCTGGACGGCCACCAGCAAGGAGTCGGCGCGGCCGCGCAACATGATGTCGAAGGCCATGAAGTGGGTGTGGCGCTCATAGCCCAGCGAAAGAAAGATGACGGCAAGCGAGGAGAGCAGTTCCACCGCGAGGACGGCGGCGATAAGCCGGAAGGCGATGCTGTTTCTAGTCTTGAACAAGATTTTGCTCCGGCTCGGGGGCCAGCCGGTAACCACGCCCACGCATGGTTTCAATGACCGGCTCGGGATCGGGGACGGCGGCCTCCAGCTTCTTGCGGAGGTTGGAGACGTGGGCCTCGATGACGTTGGAATGGTGTTCCCAGTTGTAGTCGTAGAGGTGTTCGAGCAGCTCGCGCTTGCTGACGATCTTGCGGGGGCGGTGGATCAGGTACTCGAGGATGCGGTACTCGGTGGGCGAAAGGTCGACCAGAACCCCGTGGCGGCGCACCGTCTGTTCCAGGGTGTTGACTTCAAGGCCGAGGGCGGTCAGGGTGGGGTGGGAAGCGCCCTTGCCGCGGCGAATGAGGGCCTTGGCGCGGGCGATGAGTTCACCCAGGTCGAAGGGCTTGGCCAGGTAGTCGTCGGCGCCGGCGTTGAGCAGTTCGACGATGGAGTTGGCGCCGTCTTTGGCGGTGAGGATGAGGACCGGGGTGGGATCGTGACGGCCGCGCAGGCGGCGAAGGACGCTGAGGCCGTCGAGTTTGGGGAGCATCAGGTCGAGGATGACGAGGTCGTAGCAGGCGCTTGAGGCAAACTCGTCGCCGGACAGGCCATCGCCGGCGCAATCCACCGCGAAACCGGGGCCGTCGCGCAAGGCTGCAGCCAGGTTCTCTGCCAGCCGAACTTCATCTTCCACCAGAAGGACGCGCATTTAAGGCAAGCCTCTCCACTTTGATTATCGTTGCAGCAAGATTAAATCAGACTGAAGCACCTGTGGTGCGGCGGGTGTTTATTCTGGGAGACTCAACCTGCAGCTCGCTCGTGTATGGGTTTCTGCCTCTGCCTCACAGAATGAGGTTTTGCGAAAGTACACGGCACGGTTATGATGCCACTAAGTGCAACGCAATTGCACTTTCCTTGGGGGTCACCGCATGGGGACTTACGGTTTGCCGAAGATTTACTCGGAATCCATGACCACGAAACTTGCTGGCTGCGCGATCGGTGGCAGGACGTGGAATCTTGCGATGGTCCCGGCTGGACCGCGAGAGCCGTTCTGCGTCCACTTAAAAAGGGAAAGAGAGAAGGATATGGAATTCCCGAGGTTGCGCGGATGAGAGAGTATCCCTGCAAGCATGTTACCCCTGCAACAGCCGCAAGAAGGCTGATGTTTTTTGCGCTGCTCCTGGGATGCTTCGCGCTCCCTGCCTGGTCTGAGGACCAAGGTACATCGGAGGACCAGGCTGCGGCGGCGCCACCTTCGGATGCAGTGATGCTGGCTCCCTCAAAGCTGCCTGACTTCAACGATGACATCTATTACAGGAACAAGCTCGAATACTCCCTGGAAACGGGAGTGCTTCCCATCAACATCCCTTTTGTTTTCGACGTGTTTCTCAACGACGATTACTCGCAAAAGCCTCTTCATTACACGCTGGTGCCCATTTTTCTGTCGCTGCGGTGGCAGATGGGCAAGCTCAACGGGCCTTCGATTCTGCGTGGAAACACCGATCTAACGGTCACCTTGTCTTTCACCGCGATTCCCAGAGGGCCCGAGACGAGATATGGAGCCTTCGATCTGGGTTTCAGGCGCAACTTTGTTCCGCGCAACTGGAGGGCAACGCCCTACTTTGAAACGCGCATCGGCGCCGGGTTCATCAACGCCAAGGAACCCGAGGGCGTGAAATACGCGCAGGGACAGGACTTTACCTACACACTTATGGTGGGAAGCGGCGCGCGCTATAACTTCAACCCCCGCTATAGCATGGAACTCGGCTTCGAGTACATGCACGTGTCCAACATGTACTTATCCGAGCCGAAATATCCGGACAATGGAATCAATGTCTGGGGTCCATGGATCGGAATCAACATGCGGGTAGGCAAGCCGAAGCAGAGTCCCTTGCGCTAAAAACCGGCATGAAACGAATTCAAAAGTGGTTTCCCACCCTTTCCGCACAAAACGCGGAAAGGGTGGGGCACCCAATCGCAGTGTTTTCATGCCGGATCGCTAAAAACCGACGCCGAAGGAAAGCGCGGCAAGTGGGATGGGAAAGCGGGCCTGCCACCAGAGGCCGAAGAACGGCGGCCAGGTCCGGCTGTCCGCGGGCCGATGCATTAACCTCTTAGCTGTGGGCCTGCGGCCCGCCGGGAAGATTGAGTGCGCATCGTTCTATCGAATATCGGCACGTTCGGCGACACCAATCCGCTGATCGCCATTGCACTGGAGCTGAAACGCCGGGGACACGTGCCGGTGATGGCGCTGCCTGCCGTCTACGAAGCGAAGATCAGGCCGCTGGGGCTGGAGTTTCACGCCGTACGGCCGGATATCGACCCCACCAACACCGCAATGGTGGAGATGATTTACGACGTGGCCACGGGGACGGAGCACGGGCTGAGGGATTTTCTGTTTCCGGCGCTGCGCGAGACCTACGACGACCTGCTGGACGCGGCGACCCAGCCGGAGCGGGCGGACTTGCTGCTGCTGGGCGAGTTGAACTATGCCGGGCCAATCGTCGCCGAGATGACGGGGATTCCGTGGGCCAGCTACGTGCTGGCGCCGCTCTCGTTTTTTTCGGCCTTTGACCCGCCGGTGCTGCCCATGTATCCCAGGCTGGCGCGCGCGGACAGGACGGTGCCGGGGCTGGGGCGGGTGATCAACCGGCTAGCGCGATTTGTGACCCGCAAGTGGGCGGAACCGATCTACGAGCTGCGGCGGGAACTTGGACTGCCGAAAGGCGCGAATCCGCTCTTCGACGCCAAGCACTCGCCCAACCTGGTGCTGGCGCTGTTTTCGCGGGTGCTGGGCACCGAGCAGAAGGACTGGCCGAAGAATACGCGGATTACGGGCTTCTGCTACTACGATGCGGACGCGGGCAACGAAAAGCTGCCGCCGGAGCTGGAGAAGTTTATGGCCGATGGGCCGCCGCCGGTGGTGTTTACGCTGGGCTCGGCGGCGGTGCTGGCGGCGGGCAAGTTCTACGAGTTTTCCGCCAGAGCGGCCATCAAGCTGGGAATCCGGGCGGTTCTGCTGATCGGGACGGACCCGCGCAACCGGCCACGGACGGAACTGCCGGATTCAATATGCGTGGCGGAATACGCGCCCTACTCTGCGTTGTTTTCGCGGTCGGCGATGGTAGTGCACCAGGGCGGCGTGGGAACGACTGCGCAATGCCTGCGCGCGGCCAAGCCGATGCTGATCATGCCCTACTCGCACGACCAGCCGGACAATGGACGGCGGATGCGGCGGCTGAAGGTGGCGCGGGTGATCCAGCGCAGCAACTACACGCCGCTCAAGGTGGCGCGGCGGCTGAAGGCGATGCTGGCCGAGCCGCGGTTTCTGCGCCGGGCGCAGAGCGTGGCGCAACAACTGAGGCACGAGGACGGCGTGAAAACGGCCTGCGATGCGCTGGAACAGTTGTATCGGATGACGCGGAAGTCATAGATTCTGTGGGGTCGCCGGGTAAGAGCTGAGGCCCGCCAAGAGTGGGGCTTTCTGCTTTCGTGGGTTTCCCACCCTTTCGCCAGAAATAAGGCGAAAGGATGGGGCACCGACAATGGGACGTATTGAAAGCACGCAAGTTACAGATTCTACGATGCCCCAGATCTCCAAGAACTCCATAAAGCCCACAGTAGTAGCGGAAATTAGCACAAAATCCTCGGAGAGCGAACAGAACGGGCAGAAGCTCAGGGGCGAGGTTTCTCCAGCAATTCGAAGGTCACCGTTTTAGTGCGCAGCCATCGGTGAGAAGACGGGTCCATGACCTCCGCGTAGACGGTGTACTTGGCGGGCGCGCTTAAATCGTATAGATATTTCAACTGAAATTTCAGAACATAAGATCCATTAGGCTCAATGGTCGGAGGACCAACATTCAGGGTGACTGGCAGCGGCAATTCGCCCGGTCGGAGTGTGTCGGTCATTTCTCGCTGACTGAGGGTGGTTGGTGGCTCGCCATTCTTTCCGTCTACATGCACCCAACAGCGGTTGATGATCACCGGGACATCGCTCAGGTTCTTCATGGTCAAATTCGCCCACGGCTCCTGACCTATTGGGACCTGCGCCTTCTGCATTTCAATCGACACGGCAAGTGAACCGTTGTTTGGAGTCTCCTGCGCCCCCTTTTCGTTCGCGTTCACAGTTTGCCCGAATGCCGCACAGCAACTCATAGCGCAAAAAACACCGAGGACTGACACTCGCCGAGCCTGACGCAATCCATTAAACGTCATTTGAGATTCCTCTATTGATTATTGATTCTAGAACGCAGAGGAGTGCGCCTTGTCCGTCTCGGTTGGATTTTTGCTTACCCGGCAATTACTTCGTTTTAAACGGCATTGCGATTATGGGGTAGCACAAAACTAGCACAAAAACTCTAGCGAGTTTCATAGAGCGGTCATGCTATGGCACTTAGAGCGCATTCGAAACGTGGGGCACCCAGCGTCTGTGGGAGACGCAGAACCGCATAGTGTGAAGCTCCGCTCGGGAGGATGGCTCGAAAAGCATCTTCCCGACCGGAGCTTTCTTATTTGTGCGGGTAGATTTTGGTTTGGCCGGTGCGGGAGTTGGTGATGGAAAAGCTGCCATCGGGCCAGGCGGCGACCTTGAGCCAGGCCCCGTCGGTTGCGACCCCTTTGGGATTGGCGATGAGGGCCTGGGGGCTGTTGTGGGCGGCGTCGGAGCCTTCGGCGGTATGAAGCTGCCAGAGGTCTTCGAGGCCGGGGCTCTGATGGACGGTCTGCCAGGCTTCGGGACTGCCGGCCTTGTGCGCGCCGTTGTCCATGATGGCCGCGCGCGGGTGAATGGCATCGACGAGGGCGCGGGAGTTGGACAGATTCATGCCGTGGTGGTTGACCAGATAGAGATCCACCGCGCCGATGGGGTTGGCTGGGCAGACCAGGGCCAGCTCCCTGGCCTTGGTGAGGTCGCCAAGATCGAGGAAGCGGAAGCGGCCAAAGCGGACCAGGATGCCGACGGAACGCGCGTTTTCCGACGGGTCGGCTTCGGCGGGCGGTTCAGCGGCGCAAAGCGGGTTGGGCGCGGGGTCGATGCCGGGCACCGAGGCGATGTGCTCACCGTCGGCGGTCAAAACGATGGTGCTGAGGCCGCCGATGTTGAGGGTGTCGCCGGGATGGACGATGCGGCGGGGATGGCCCTCGATGGCTTTGAGATAGGCAGCGAAGTCGTGGCGGGTGATCTCCGAGTCCTCGCGGTTGGGGCCGTGGTCAAGGAATTCGCCGACGGGAACGCGCTTGACCAGCTCTGGCACGCCGCCCACATGGTCGGTGTGAAAGTGGGTGATGAGCACGTGGTCGATGCGGTCGATGCCGGCATTGCGCATGGCGGCCTGGATGCGCTGGGCGTCGCGGCCATCGTTTCCGGGCCAGCCGGTATCGACCAGAAGCGAAGCTCCCGTGGGGGACACGAGCAGAGTGGCCTGGCCGCCTTCGACGTCGATGGCGTAGATCAGCAGCGGTTCGGCCTTGGATTGCGTCTGGGCGAAGAGCGGCTGAGAGATAAGAAGCAGCAGGCAGGCGCAGACGGGAAAGAGCAGGACAAAGGCCATTCGGGCTGGGAACAGGCGGCTTGGGTAATTGATGCGGTGGTGAGCGGCGATACGCATTTGGGAGAGAGTGTACTCGTTTGGCTTCCGAATTCACAATTGGGACAGCAAGACGGTTCCCGGATTGGAACCGCACGGCATCAGCAGCCGGAATTCCCGCGTCGTGATTGGGTACTCAACGTAAAATGACGTTATGGGCAAGGTGCTGCAACTGTTCCCGGATCTCGATGAGGACTTCCAGCCAGATCCGCTGGAGAACCCACGGAATCTTTGCGAGATTGTTGTCGGGGATGCAAGCCGGATACTTCTCGGCTTTCCCAACAGCCTGTTCCAGACCGTGGTTACTTCTCCGCCGTATTGGGGGCTGCGGGACTATGGGGTCGAGGGGCAGATTGGCGCCGAGATGGACGTAAATGTATACATCTCGAATCTTGTGTCTCTCTTCAGAGAAGTTCGACGGACCCTCTCCCCTGACGGGACACTGTGGTTGAATATCGGTGACAGCTACACAAGCGGTGGGAGAACCTGGAGAGACGACGACGCAAAGAACAAAGGCCGTGGAATGTCCTACCGGGCGCCCACGCCTGACGGCCTGAAACCAAAGGACTTGATCGGCGTACCCTGGCGAGTCGCATTTGCGTTGCAAGCGGATGGTTGGTACTTACGATCCGACATGATCTGGAATAAACCTAATTGCCAGCCGGAGTCGGTGAAGGACCGCCCTACGCGGTCACACGAGTACGTATTTCTTTTCTCGAAGTCCGAGAAATATTTTTATGACCACGAGGCCGTTCAAGAGCCTGCGCAGGACAAGAACCAGAGACGAAAGAACAGGCGCAGCGTATGGAATATCAATACCGAACCGTATGCGGGAGCGCATTTCGCCGTCTATCCCAAATCGCTGGCACGGCTCTGCGTGGCGGCCGGATCGAGAAAAGGCGACAGAGTTCTCGACCCGTTCTTCGGCTCGGGCACGACTGGCGTCGTCTGCAACGAACTTGAACGTCAATGCACGGGCATTGAGATCAGCGAAGAATATGCAAACCTAGCAAGGAATCGACTGCTCAAAGGGCGTTGACTCGAATTGCCAGGTTCCATGAACGATGCATAATTCCTTTCTTATCTTCTTGATTTGTAACTTTCGTTCTGTGCCGCCATCGAAGTAAAGGGCAAACTTCAAATTGCCTTCTGCGTCGTAAACGTAGCCATAGCCAGGCTTTGGGGACTGACGGCTGCGTGCCTGGATCACCAGTTGCGCATCAACGCCCTCCAGCAACAGACTCTTCGGAATCTCCACCAGTTCGTAGAGGTACGACCCTGGTCCCTGCTTCAAACAACGGAATTGGAAAATTCGTTCATAACTGTGCATGTGTTCGATAAACATGTCTCGGAGCAGCGGCAATTTCCACTCGCCCTTGCCAAGCTCCATGAACTTGCTGATGTGCAACGAATCTGCCCGGATGCTTGCGTCGGCTTGCGTCTTGAGGCTCACCGGAACGCCTTCGATCGTTATGTCGTGACCGCGATTTGTCCGGTTGTTAACGAGTTCAGCCCGGATCCCCGCACGGTTCAGCGATCTCTCCAAGGCAAACTCAAAGCGATCTTTGCTCAAAGCCTGGCGGCTGAATGCATGGTGTATCCGGAGCGCATCCCCCAACATTTCGAGAACCGCTGGCGTGACGAATTCCGAGTCATCGTTCCGACGAAACTCATGGGGCAGATGAAACTGCCGAATCACTGCTGCGATCCATTCGGTTTGGGACGGTGTGAGTGTTGCAAAAGTAGATGCGAGCGAATCAGCGAGATTTGAATGGGGTATCATCGTTTCCCATGGTAGTGTCCTGAAATGAGACAGTTGCCACCAGATGACAGATTTGAACCTCAATAGGCACTCCCGCATGAGGGGATTCGGGCCAGTTCGATTCTCACCACATTGGGAACATGTTGAGGCCACCCACCGCTGCGGTCAGAAGCCCTTTTGGGGGCGACCGGTTTCGCCGTCCTCCTTGCTGATAGAATGGGAAGTGCCGTGTTGTGCGGCGAATTACTTAATTTGTTCCCCTAACCCTACGGCATAGAAGAGCCGCACCCGAAAGAAGGAAACTGCACCTGTGACCCAGACGATACGCAATATCGCCATCATTGCCCATGTTGACCACGGCAAGACAACCCTGGTAGACGCCATGCTGCGGCAGTCGGGAACGTTCCGCGCCAATGAGCAGGTGGCGGATCGGGTGATGGACTCGAACGAGCTGGAGCGGGAGCGTGGCATCACCATTCTCGCCAAGAACACGGCCATCAACTATGCCGGCGGAAAGATCAACATTGTGGACACACCGGGGCACGCCGATTTTGGCGGCGAGGTGGAGCGCGCACTGAAGATGGTGGACGGCGTGATGCTGCTGGTGGATGCGGCCGAGGGGCCGCTGCCGCAGACGCGCTACGTGCTGGCCAAGGCCTTGGAAGCAAAGCTCAAGCCCATTGTCGTGATCAACAAGGTTGACCGCCCCGATGCGCGGCCGCAGGAAGTCCTGGACGAGATTTACGATCTGTTCATCGACCTGGACGCGGACGAGAGCCAACTGGATTTCCCGGTGCTTTACGCGGTAGCCAAAGCGGGCACGGCAACCACCGATCCAGAGAAGCCGGGCGTGGATTTGCAACCGCTATTCGAGTCCATTGTGTCGACGATTCCGGCGGCCACGGGCGACGCAGACGGCACCCTGCAGATTCTGGTGACCAATCTTGAATATTCGGATTATTTTGGCCGCATCGCGGTCTGCCGGGTCTTCCAGGGGACGCTGCACGCGGGCGACGACGTGACCATCTCCAAGCGGGACGGCACGTTGCAGAAAACGCGCATCACCAAGCTGTTCACCTTCAATGGCCTGAAGCGGACGGAGACCACCGAGACCACCATGGGCGACATCATCGCGGTGGCCGGCGTGGAAGGCATCACCATCGGCGAGACCATTACCAGCGTGGAGAACCCGTCGCCGCTGCCGTTGATCCTGATCGACGAGCCGACCATCGCGATTCAGTTCAGCGTGAACAATTCGCCGTTTGCGGGACGCGAAGGCCAGTACGTGACCAGCCGCAACCTGCGCGAGCGGCTGGAAAAAGAACTGCTGACCAACGTGTCGATCCGCGTGGAAGACACGGGCTCGCCGGACAGCTTCAAGGTGCTGGGCCGGGGCGAATTGCAGTTGGCGATTCTGATCGAAATGATGCGCCGCGAAGGTTTCGAGTTGATGGCCGGACGGCCGGAGATCGTGACCAAGATGGTGGACGGCACGCGCATGGAACCGGTGGAGCACCTGACCATCGACGTTCCCGAAGCGTACACCGGCGTGGTGATTGAGAAGCTGGGGCCGCGCAAGGGCGAGATGACGCGCATGCACAACCACGGCTCGGGCCGCGTGCGCATGGATTTCCGCGTACCCAGCCGCGGCGTCATTGGACTGCGCAGCGAAATGCTGACCGAAACTCGCGGAACCATCGTGATGAATTCTCTGTTCGACGGCTACATGCCGTACCAGGGCGAGATTCCGCAGCGGCCGACAGGGGCTCTGATTGCCGACCGCCAGGGGCTGACCACCACGTATTCGTTGAACGGCCTGCAAGAGCGCGGCATCCTGTTTATGGGAGCCGGCGTTGAAGTGTATGAAGGCATGATCGTCGGCGAGCACTCGCGCGACAACGATCTGGACGTGAACGTGGTGCGCGAGAAGCACATGACCAACATGCGCGCCTCGAGCGCGGATGAGGCCGTGCGGCTGGTGCCCTACAAGAACCTCAACCTGGAGCAGGCGATCGAGTTCATCGCCGAGGACGAGGTGGTGGAGGTAACGCCCAAGTCGCTGCGGCTGCGCAAGAAGATCCTGCAGCAGAACAAGCGGCCCAAGCGGTGGGAAAAGGGGCAGCAAGCCTAACGCAGGTGTTTCTGCAATAGCTCAAGAAAAAGCCACTCCCGTTGGGGGTGGCTTTTTTATTGAGCGAGGAACAATGCGCGCAGAGTTGGCAGGGGCTGTGAATGAAAGAGATGCCTCAGAGACGGCGTTTGGCTTCAAGCACGCGGGCGAGAGCCTCTTCCGCCGTCGAACCGGTGGCCGAGAGGTGACCCATCTTTCTTCCCGCGCGCGGCGTCTTTTTCTCGTACAAGTGCAGGCGCACGGTGGGTACTGCAAGAGCGGCGGCAAAGTCCGGCTCACCATCAAGCCATATGTCGCCCAGGAGGTTGACGATGGCCGCAGGCGTGATGAGCGAAGTGTCGCCGAGGGGCAGGTTGCAAGTGGTGCGCACGAGCTGCTCGAACTGGCTGGTGACGCAGCCGCGTTCGCTCTGGTGATAGCTATTGTGGGGGCGCGGCGCCAGTTCGTTCACCAGCAGTTGGCCTTGGCGGGTGACGAAGATTTCAACGCAGAGCAGGCCCTCAATTCCCAGCCTGGCGATGATGGCCGCGGCCAGCGATTCGGCGCGTGCTTCAAGCTCCGCGGGAATGCCGGCGGGCAGCACGCTCCAGGCCAGGATCTGGTTCTCGTGGTGATTGCGCGCGGCCGGATAACTGCGCACCTCGCCGGAGGGATTGCGGGCGGCCATCACACTGATTTCAAAGTCGAGATCGAGGGCCTGCTCTGCCACTGCGGGACGCGCGCCGATGGCCTTCCAGGCTTCGCCGATGGACCCTTCGGTGGCGGGCTGATCGAGGCCGATCTGCGCCTGCCCACGTCCGTCGTAGCCGCCGCGGCCGATCTTCAGAAAGATGCGCCCGCCCAGCGCGGAAACTGCCTCGCGCAGTTCAGTCTCGGTGCGAACCACGCGGAACGGACCGACGGGAAAACCGGATTCGGCGAGCCAGACTTTCTGGAGTGTCTTGTCCTGAATGATGCGAATGGGTTCGACGCCGGGGCGCAGGGGCGCAAGGCTGGCCACTTCAGTGAGAGCGTCCACGCCAATCTGCTCGATCTCCAAAGTGACGGCATCGGCGCCGGTTGCGAGCCGCCGCGCAGCGTCCACGTCGTCCCAGCGGCCCACGATAGTTTCATCTGCAACGAAACTGGCCGGGCAGGCGGGTTCGGGGTCCATCACGCGCACGTGGTAGCCCATGGTGCGCGCGGCCATCGCCGTCATGCGGCCGAGCTGACCACCGCCCAGGATGGCCAGCAAGCCGCCCGGTTTCACGACCGGTGAATTCAAAGGAGTCAAGAGTCCGGAGGACCTCACGCGGGCAGCTCCTGGTCGAGCACTTCCTGGGTGCGTGCGGCGCGCCATGCGGCCAGCCGCTCATAAAGGGCAGGGTCCGTCGCGGCCAGGATCTCGGCCGCCAGCAATGCGGCGTTGGCCGCTCCGGGCTTGCCGATGGCCAGCGTGCCCACGGGAACACCCTTGGGCATCTGCACAATCGAAAGCAGCGAGTCCAGGCCGTTGAGTTGCGTGGCCGCTACCGGCACGCCGAGCACGGGAACCAGCGTCTTGGCCGCCAACATGCCGGGCAAGTGTGCCGCGCCCCCGGCTCCGGCGATAATCGCGCGCAAGCCCCGATCCCGCGCCGTTTCAGCATATTTGAAAAGTCTGTCGGGAGTGCGATGCGCACTGACGATGCGCGCTTCGTAGGGAATCTCAAGTGCGCGCAGAATCTCGACGGCCGCCGAGAGCACCTCGTAATCGCTCTTGCTGCCCATCACCACGCCAACTAACGGCTGATCGCTCATAGGCTGATTATACGAGGGTTCCAGCGTAAATCTTCAGGACAAGTCGAGCATTGCTTCGCCCGGCCGCGCAGGCATTCGCTGGTCCATTTCAGTGCCGATGCCACGCTTCGAAAGCCACTTCAATCACTGCGAAAAGCACACTGATCGCAGCCAGAAATCCCTTGGCGCGCTGCCAGCTCTGTTCGTGCCGCTCCAGGCGGTGCTCCAGATCGGCGATGCGCCCGCCGTTCCCATCGCCCATCAGCCCGTTCATCTGCGTCTTCAGTACGCTCAGATCGCTGAGAACCTGCGCTTCGAATTCATTCATCATCCGCATTGGCTGGACTCCATCTACTTATCGCTCGCACCAGAGAGTTACCGCCTACGATCCAAGCGGAAGGTTGATGAACAACGCAGTCGAAAACTCCGAATAATTCGGAGGCGTTGCTCCGTCGTACATCCGTATGTAGAACCGGTCGTTGACAGTTTCGCGAGAGAAGCTCATGTTCGGAACGTTCGAACGCATCACCAAGTCCGGATCCTCGCCCGCCATGAAGCCAAAGTCCCGCCGCCGGATTTCGAAACCTCCTCCTGCGGGCGGCATTACGCCGGCATTGATCGCGACCGTGCTGCCATTCACCGCGATCACCGAAAGGCCGGTGAGATTGGCAAGCAGGGTGGGAGCCACGGACGCGGGCAGCCAGGCGTCAGCGGGCACGGTGGTGCTGGTCTTGATGGCCAGATCGTCGGCCCAGTCGTTGGCGAAGGCAATTGCGTATTCCACCAGATCCGGATAACTCGCCCGATAACTCACTTTGACTGTGCGAACCACCACCTGCGCGTTCAGGTTTGTCGATGACGCATTCAGTTGAAGCGCATCGCCGGGCCAGACATCGGCAGCGAAGCTGGCACTGGTTGCGGTGTAAGTTCCGCACCACAGCGCGCTGACTCCCGCGGCGGCCTGCTCGATGGCAAGGGCCGCGTTGCGACAGTCCGCGGAACTGCGCGCGGGAGGATTGGTCACCGAGCCGATCCAGGCAGCTTCCGCAGGCAGTCCGGCAGCGCCAAGCGCCTGTTGGCTGCCGGTGTTGACCGCACGCCCCAAAGCCCTGCCGACAGTGCGGTAACTTACTGCAACCTGCTCTCCGGCCTGCGGCGTAAATCCGGTGTAGAACACAACCTTGCCGGTACGTTCGAAGTGACACTCAGCCGCCTCGGCGACCGTGCCCACGCGCCGCGTATACGGGCCACCGGCGGACGGCGTACTGACCACCCATCCCGAACCCAGATTCGTGAGGTTGAGCGTGCGCATGGTTCCAATCAGGTTGATGCTGCTGGCCGCCACCACCGTGCAGGTTCCGGGGAGATTGGCAATCGCGCCATCGTACAGCGTTACCGGCATACCGCCAACCCCGTTGACAAACTGCTGAACCTCTATCTGCACTTTGCCGGGGGTCAGGTTCCACTGTCCGCCATAAGCGATTTGACCGGCATCTCCGCAGGAACGATAGATTGCCAGTTCCCTTTCGTCCTCCAGACCATGCACCCTTACACGCAACGTATATTGGCAGGCCGGATTGACGGAGTAGGCGGTCCCCACAGGAGTTCCCTGAACCAGAGGCTGCAAGGTTACTGCTCCCGTGCCCTGTTGGGCAGCTACTTGAAATCCGGCAAGGCACGAAGACTGTGTATCCGTGCCCGTGAAGAAACCGGCAAGAGCACCCGTGCTGCCAGGAGAAAGTGCGACCCCGACAGCCTCCAGCAGCAGGGTTCCGCCCATCTCGACTGGATCGAGCCAGGTGAGCAACGTCTCTCCGTCAATTCCATTGCCGCCGTTCATCACCAGGCCACCCGCGCCCAGTGAAAGATAATTGGCTCCCTGGGGATTGCTCCATACCCGCTGGTCGATCTGAGATTCGTTGAAGAGCTCGTGAATCATGGTGGACTTGGAGGTGGCGGGAAAGAACGGATCCGCGGCCAGATAGAATTGCGTTGTTGTTCCATCGCCCAGGAAGTATTCGGTCACATACGCAACCGGCTCATGCTCGCCGCAGACGGTCACGTCGTTCGCCAGAGGGCGCTTAATGCTGGCCGTGAATGTCAGGCTTGCCAGGCTCAGTGTGCCGTCCGTCTCGTTCAGAGGATGCACTGCGCCTGGAACAGACAAAAGCGCCAGCGCTCCATTGACTGCGCGATATGCAGCACGCGCCAGGTTGGCCGCTTGCCCGGCGCTCTTGCTCCACGGTGCTCCCGGATCGGGGACGAAGTTGCTCACGGGTGCGCTGAGCGAAACTCCATGGGTGGAGAGCGAGGTAGCTCCGGTGTGCGCCACCAAGGAAGTGATCAAAGCTCCAGCGGTCTGGCCAGTTGTCCCTTTGCTGGGCGGCATCAGCAACTGGTCCAGCAAAAGCTCGTCACTCAAGGCCTGGATCGCAATCCGGTAGCGCGGCCCCTCCAACGCCAGGCCGGCATATTCCTGCAGGGGACTTACTGCGATGTAACCGGTGAAGTAGGCGATTCCATTGTCCCCTGTTACCACGATAGGCTGGTTGCGCACAGGAATCGCGAGGCTGCCGCCCGCCGGCAGGCTCATCCACAGTTGGCAAACGGACGGCTCGTTCAGCTTGCGCTCGATTGTTAACGGCCGCACCGCATCAAGCGCCGCCGTATAGTCTTGCCCGTTGATCGTGATTTTCATCGGCACTCTCTGACGTATTAAGTTGCTGACGTTGTCTGTGATATTGCGTGAACCCGCGCGAGCTATCTGAAACAAGGCAAGCGGGTGTTCCTCGCAGCGCCCGCATGCTTGAGTCCCCTAAACCAAAGCCATGGCTGAGGGTAAGAAGCTGCGGTAGCAGAGGACCCTCTCGCCATCCAGACTGTCGATGACCGGCAGCGCCATGAATTGAGCATTCAATAGAACTCGACCCAAGCCAGTCTTGTGTTTGGCGTCCAGCGGCATCGTGGTTTCCTCCCCGCCGGAGATGGTCTGCAGTCGCGGGTAGTGGAAGATGATTCGCTCTCCCTGGCTGCCTTCGAGGACAAACAGCGCAGACCATTCCTGATAGAAACTTCCGCCCTCGCGATCAACGAATCCCGTAACCGCTTGAAGTTTCGAGGTAACTCCAGGTGCGCCTCCGGGCAGAGGATTGGCCAGTGTAAGTCCGCTCGTTGTTACTTGCGATACCAAAGCAACATTGAACGTCACGCGCCGAATGTAGTCCACATCCGTCAGTGCCTGGCGCACATACGCGCCGGAGATAGGAGAACCGATAAACCCCGTCTGCCCAGTGTAATCCGCATCGACTGCGATGATCGAACCTGCCGAGAACTTTGCTGCATCCGTTGCGGCCAGCGCCACGAACGAACTCGTCGAGCCACTCTGCACTGCAACCGCTGTAGAAGCTTGCGCACCATCCGCTTCTGCAACGGCCCCGCTTCCCGGGGCCAAAAGGTTCATGTGCTGCGAACCTGTGGCCAAAGCCATGGTCAGCTTCGTCCAACTCAGAAACTGGAAACTTACTCGTGCATCGAGAGTCTCACGCACCTGTTCCAGCGGAGCCGCCGGGATTCCCGTCAGAATCGGAACGGTCTTGCTTCCCGGCTGACGCTTGAATTCTTGTATCCAGCCCAGGCCTATCCATGGAGCGGGGGGTGCGTCCAGACTAAAGCCGCCCTGCTCCGTCGGGTCGAAGAGCACTGGCGTCTGCGACTCCCTGTTCACGGGCGCAAAATACGCTCGCACCCGCCGCGTCACAGGCGCGGGAGCGGAAAACCAATTCGCCGTCATCTATTCCCCCTCCTCCTGGTAGCTGTAAACCATCACCTTTGTCGAACGGGTCAAGCGATCACGCTGAGCCACAATCGGTCCAAGGCATGGCTCGTCCCAAAAAACGCTCGTTAGCATCGCTGCTGGTGGCGTTGCAATATAGCTCATCTTTGGAATGTGGAAGGGATGTAACATCGCCAGCAGTTCTTCGTCCATTTCGCTCAGCATTCGTCCGCGATCCAGGCCACCGAAGCTTTGCGAACCGCAGGTCTGATAGATGACCTCGCACTCCTCGGCCGCCATCGTGGACGCAAGCTCCAAATCAACGCCCAAACCCAGCCATCGGAGAACAAATACGTCGTTGGGTAACTGGTTGAAGGGCGCTTCCGCCTCCTCCGCCAGAATCCCCGGCCGCTCCGCTCCGCGTAGCAGGATCGTCCGCTGCGGATTGATCACCGCCAATCGCGTGCGCAGGGCCATATAAAAAGAGTCTTTCGCGTTTTGCATAAGAAGACAGGGATCAGGGATCAGGAATCAGGGATCGGTAAAACCGCCCCTTGATCACTCTCCCTTGCTTTCCCATTCACCTTTCCGGGTCAATGTTCGTTGACAAATAGCCACGATTGAGCAGGACTGCTGACATAGGCAATGGGTTGCGGATCATGATCCCTGATCCCTGACCCCTTCTTTCACACCGCCTGCTGCCGTGCTTCGCGCAACAGTAACCGGTAGAGATACACTTGGCCAAAAGCTTCGTTGGAGGCGATCGACTCGATCAAGTAATCCTGTCCAGCAACGGTAACTGTCAAAGTCATGGCGAAAAGAGATTGTGCGGAAGGCAGGTCCAGAGAACTTACCTGCTGTTCCACTCCGCTCGCTGAGACCAGCAATTCCCACTTCGACTCCCCACCCTCTTGCCAGGAAGGCCGCAACTTTCGCATCACCACCGGGCTGATCACCACATCGGCGAATGTGGTTGCCATCAAACCGAGTTCCGACATGTTGGTACCGGTGTTGGAGCCTGTAACCCTTAAGAGGGCCGTGGTTCCTGCCACACTTCGCAGCAGAGCATCGGCCAGCATCTGTGGCGCTCCCACTGGGTTGCGCGGCGCTGTATCGCTCATCGCTCACCCCAGCCTGTTCGCCACGTAGGGACGCAGCCAGGCTTGCACCGTTTCGTCCACCAGCGAACTCGAGAAATACTGCATCTGCATCGTGTCGATCTTGGTCTTGCTGGCGTTCAATGCCGGAGTGGACTGCGCATTCCGGACAATCTGCGCACATGCCGTCTTCACATCTTCACCAATCGTCGTTAACCCCGCCGTGTAAGTCACTGCCACTTCGTTATACGGGAGGCCAAGCACATTCCATTGCAAGGAAAGCTCCCCAGTGTTCGGATCGTAATCCACCGAGTTGGGATCGATGGACGTCCATTGCCCGGGCAGTGAAAACGCCCACACGATCTCAAACAGCGGATCATTCAGAGTCTCTCCCCGCCGCGGCTTCGCATAACGTCCCTCGATGCTTACGATGGGAGTCGTCGCGGTCCCCACAGGCGCCAGCGGCAAATAGCTCAGCCGCACCGTCTGCGATCCGCTGGTCAGCCGCAGACGTTCCGTGTATTGGATTACGTTCAGATCCGGCCGCCTGCAGTAGCTGTTGATCAATGCTGTGGCGGCGGTAATCCAGTCCGCCGTTGTTGCTGCCGGCAATCCATAGTTCGGGTAATCCGCTGGCTGCAGATATGCCATACCCCACCCTTCCCTTTTTTGGTCTTTGCCCAGCGAGAGGCAAGTAACTTGACTCTTCCGCGCGTGCTCCTGCTAACTCGCCGGCGGAGAGAGTTCGCAATGCGGATCCTCTTCGCCGGCGTGCTAACTTGCCATCCTGCTTGCTACCGGTCTACCAGAACCTGGTAGTGCGCGTAGTTGGCGCCCTTGACCACCGGAGCACCGAACTTGACGGCGACATACTGCTGCGCCAGCGAGCCCGGCAACCCCAGCTGGAAGATACGAGGCGTCGGATCGCCGAGCCAGTGGTACTCGATCAGATCCTCGGTCACGATGTACGCTGGAAGCACAGCAGTACCCGATCCCGGCGTACCCGTATAGCTCAGGCTCCAGTCCGGAATCAGCGGCAGATCGCCTGCTTGCGTCGACAGCATCTTCACCCGGATTCCACCCGTGATGTTGTCCGTGTTCAGAACGACGTTGAACTCGGCCTTCATCTCCCGGTCGATCAGGTCCAGCAGCACCGGGTTGGCGTAGATCGCCGTGGGCCGCACATGGAAGCCATTGCTGGCCACCATCTGCGCCACCGCCGACTTGATGCCGTCCACGATGGAAGCCGTTGTGCCGATGGTCACCGTGTTGCCGCCGGCCACAATCTGCGGAATGACTCCCATGTACTGTGTGGTCGTCGGCGTGCTGAGACTGGTGTCGTTGCCGTTCCACAGGGCCACGTCGTGAGTTACCATCACGCCGCTCACTGTGTCCACCAGGTCCTTGGCCTGCAGATAGGCAAACTGCTGCTGCTGGTTACCCAATTCGATGTCGAACAGGTTGTAGTTGATCTGCGAAACAATCGCCTTGAGCGGAACGCTCCGCTCCACCCGCGTCGGGCTTACCACCGGAGCCACGATGCTGCGCGGATTCACAAAGCCGGCTGTACCCGGATTCGGGATTGCAGTCTCTTCGAAGAACCGCGACGGATGACCGGTCGCCGGAACCTGCTTGATGCGCTGCCCGAAGGGGCTCGACCTGCGGCAGATGTCGAAGATCTCGGTCTGATACAGCGGAACTTCGATTGCGCCCGGCCCGATAAAATCAGCTGCCGCGTTAATATCTGCAAAAGTTGCGTTCATAGGCTCTTTCCGCCCCCTCCAAGGGGCCAGTCGTTGCTCGCAGAACAGCTTCTAGCTACTAGCTTCTAGCTACCAGCCCTTCTATCCGAGCGTTCGTTTCAGAATGTTTTCAGCAAGATTCGCAAATGGCTCTTCTTGCCACCTGGATTGATTCCCTGCCGTGCTTTTCGGCCTTCTTTGAATCACCGCCAGCCGTGTCTCCAGGAGCTTCTAGCTAGAAGCTAGTAGCTAGAAGCTGAAAGCTGCCTTTACGCGATCGCACCCGCGCGCAGCAACTGACTCTTCACCGCAATGCGCTGCTCCAGGCTCAGCCCGGACAAAGCTGCATCCAGAGTCCGCACGTCCACCGGCCCGTCGCCTATTCCATGCTTGGCCAGCATCTCGGTGGTGGCCGCAGGCACTGTCCTGCGCAGGGGGTTCAGAACGCCTTGTGCGGACCCCGCCTTCAGTTCGCCCAACTCCCTCTCGGCGGCCGCCAGTTTCTCGGCCAGTTCTCCCTCCCGGCGACCCTGTTCGACTGTCGCCGTGATTCTCTCCACTTCGCCCGTCAAGACGCCTTGCCGCTCTTCAAGCCAGCCCAGGGTCCTCTCCAACAGTGCCGTCGCGGCTTCCAGTCGCTCCGTAAGCTCTTTCCCTTCCTTCTCCATGCCATTCCTTTCTTGTTACGGTGAATCTCATGCGCAAGCGCGCCGAGTTACTGACTCGCCGGCAAAACAGGCTCCGCACAGCGAGTCCGTTTGCTCGCCTGCCGATCTTTCTGCTAACTCGCCATGCGGAAGCTCGTAGCGCGATAAGCCGCCTTTTCCCGCAACAATATTGCCGCCCCGGTAAAGGTCACGCGGGTCAGCTTCCACACTTCGGCCCGCATATCTTCCACCTTCGCATCCGCCAGTTCGTAACTCATGCCCATCGCTTCAGGCGTCTGTGCCTGGATCGCCTTGGCAACCTCCGGAAAATCCCGCGCGTAAAGGTATCCCCGCACCACCAGCCGGTGCCCGACCAGATCCGCTTCTGTCAGCAGCCCGATCTTGCGCCGCGCATCGTGTCCGTCCCAGCCCGGCCTGTAATCCACGGCCATCCCCAACAGGGAAGGCAGCGCCTGCTCCGCCGCCTCGCGCGTCAGCATCACCCGGTGCCCGCGCGCCCCCGCTGGCGCCTTGTCGCTGGCTGCATTCACCATCGTCAGCACTCCCTCGAACGGCACCCGGTTGGGGTGTCCGTCCACGTGGGGAATCCGTACTGCCATCGCTTCCAATCGCATGCGCTCTCCACCCATCTGCTCTCACCTGTCCCGCCGCTTTCCAACCACCCGTGCGGCCAGAATCGAGAAGCATTAACCCGCCTGCTCCGTTGCCGCTTCACCTGCCAACTGGGCCACTCCATCCTGCCCCAGCGGTCCCAACCCTCGCATCGCTCGCACCTCGTTCACCGTCAATACCCCGGCCTGCAACAGTTGCACCTGTACCGCCAACTCCGTCTCCTCGTCCCTCGCGTTCAGTTCGTTGAAGACGAATTCAAACTCCCGCCACCCAATGCACTTCGCAAAAAGATCCCGCGTCAGGTGCCCGGCCAGCAGCATGGCCAAAGGCGAAATCGCCCCGCGGAATGCCTCGTCGGTCATCTCCTGCGCGGTCGATTGGTTCACATCCGCTTCCAGCCCCAGCATCAGCGGCGGCAAACCAAAGGCGTTGGCCACCATCCGGATCAGAAACTCCTGCCAGGCCAGCCGCAGGTCCGCATCCGTACCCTGCGCGAACCGCAACACCTCCGGTTTCTGCTCGGTCGAAATCAGCGGCACCCGCCCCGTTCCCTCGATCTCGTCCTGCCACCACCGAATCAACCGGTCGTGCTGCGCCGGCGATGCTTCGTTCAGCCAAAGCGCGTACTGCGCCACCGAATTCGCCGCCAACTTGCCTGCAAACCGGTGCGCGCTCAAGAACTCGTTCACCGTCTCGAAGGCCACTTCCAGCGGTCCCAGACCGAAGGGCGTGAAACTGCGCGGATTCATCCGCACATAGATCAGTTGGCTGTCGAGTAACTCCACGGCGGACGACTCCAGTTGCCCGGGCAGCGCCTGCGCATAGCGGGGCGTCTCTTCCTGCCCGTCCCACCGCGCGTTGATTCGGATCGACGCCCCATCCACGGGCCACAGCATCGCCGGCCGGTCCTGGTCGCCTGTCGGCTCCATCTCGATGGCCCCGAATCCGCCCGTCAGCGCGTCCTCGATCACCTGTTCGATCAGGGTGCGAAAGCTGTCCACCGCATTCGGCTCTTCCAGCATCCGGCGCAGCCCACGCAGCTTCCGTTCTGCATAAGCCACATCTCCAGGACGCACTCCGCGCCGCACCCGCACCTGCCAATCCATGGCCGCGATCCGGTCCTTGATCACGTTGATCGCCCGGCGCACCACCGGCGTCTCCGCAAACCGGCGCAGGTTCATGGGCGTCGGCTTCGGCAGCAAGTGCCCCGGAAACTGGACCGGAGTCAAAATGGCGGGCAGCGCCAACGTCTTGCGCTCCGCCTCCGCATCTGCTGCGCCGGCTGACCAATCCGTCTTCCGGTCGCTCCCGGTCGCCTGCCGCCAGATCTCCCGCAATTGCTCTCCAACCTTCACGCGCACCTTCCTTCTCCCGCCGTTCCGCACCCAATAAAAAAGGCACAGCCCGTTAAGGGCCGTGCCTGGTTCTTCTTCAACTAACAGCGATCAGCCGTCAGCTATCAGCTTTCAGCAAGCAGGTACCAGTCGGTAGTTACCAACCTTCAGTTACAAGCTTCCTACTCACAAAAACAATCCTACCGCAAAGACCAGTAATTATCTGCAATCCTTCCATACAATTTCTTAATCGCAGTCACTCAGCGCTGAAAGCTGATCGCTGACGGCTGAAAGCTGTTCCTCACACCCGCAATTCCCGCCGCGCCGTCTCCGCCACCCGGCCCAGGTCCGATGTGGTCAGCACCCTGATCTGGTGCTCCTCCATCGTCTCCACGCCAAAGCGGTACATCGCGAGCCGCTCCGGCTCCTCGTCGGTTGCTCCCATTTTGGCCGCGGGCTCGATCACCGCTGTCAGTTCCAACTCGGCCTTCTCTACCCGTTCCACACCGGCCCGCAACCCTGCGGCTGAAAACGCCAGCACTTTGGCCATCTCCACGCCCGGCTCCATGCTGACCGCGTGAAACATCCGGATCACGCCATTCGGCCGGTAGCCCAGGTCAATTCTCAAGGGGTCGCCTAGCCGCGTATACTCCGAGGCCGCGATGCGCTTGCGCAGCAGATCCCAGACTCCCACGTGCTCGAACTCGCTCCGCATCCTGGCCTGGATCGCCGCCCGCCCACTCAGTCGGGGCACACGCTCCCTTGGCGGCGGCTCCACGTAGAGCCGCATCAACTCTTCCATTCCCGCCGGCAGACTTTCCGCAAGATAGGCCTTGGGCGCAGTCATCTGCACGTTCAGAGAGAGCGATTCGTTGAGCAGCCGCATCAGCTTGCCCTCCGGCTCCTCCTGGAAACGCCGGCGCAGTTCGCTTTCCATCCCCTCCAGCAGCGCGGTGTCGGCTTCTGGATCCAGGCAACGCACCCGGCGCCAGTCGCGGGTAAACTGCACCCTGGCCGGCTCCCGGCTGCCCTGCTCGCGCAGGATCACCCCGATATGCACATACTCGTTCCTCACCGCATCCGGCACATACCGGAGCAGTTGAAACTCGCATGTCCGCCGCTCGCTTCCCTCTTTCATCCCTGGGCAGTCCGCCCCTACCTCCTACTGCACTCTTCCCACGATGCTAGACCCCCATCGTGTCTCTTTCCAACCCTCTTCCCCTCCATTTTTCCCCCTCTCGCCCCATTTAGGAAATGGCTTCCGGTCCGACTTCCCGAATCCTTCAATCAGTTCCCGTATCCGGCTCCGTCGCGCCAGCAGTTTCTCCACCAGCGCTTCCATTTCTCCCAGGTCGCCCCCGTACCACTCCGGAGGCACCTCGCTGGCCGCCGCCCACACCGTCTCGGCCGCCATCGTCTCTATCCGCGTCAGCCACGGCTCGAACGACTCCCACCCGGTAATCTCCCGGTACACGTCGTTGCGATAGTAAACCCCGCGCAGCGGCAGGTTTTCAAACTTCCATTCCCCGGCGTGAAAACAATATCCGTAATCGATGAAGACCGCACGGTAGCGCTTCTCCCGCTGTTTGCGGTTGAAGACGGCCTGCCGTCCATTGGCGTTCCCCGTCCATTTATCCAGAGCCAGGATGCCGGCAAACTCGCCCAGGTTCCTCACCTCGGCCATCTGTTCCTCGGGCAGGTAGTCCACCACCTGTCCCGGCATCAGCCCGCCTACAAACCGCGAGCCGAATTGCAGTCCCGGCTGGCACCGTTCGCGGGTTCGTCCCAGGTCGATCTCCAGCTCCGGCGTGTTCTCCACCAGCCAGCTCGAAACCTCTACCAATTCCACTTCCGGCGCCGTCAGCCCCGCCGCCTGTGCCAGCCGCGAGGCCAGAAACTCGTTGGCCAGCACCCGTAGGTGCTGCGGGTTGTTCTGGAACTTCACCACGTACACGTGGCCGTCCGCCCCCAGCATCAACTGGCCTTGCGCACCGCCCCGCATCCGCCGGATATGCTGCACCGCCAGAACCGCCAAATTTCCTCTCCCCGAATCCTGCTCGCATTTTAAGCGCTCCGGCCGGAATTCAGCGAAAAACAACTCCTTGTTTCCATCTCATCTTTCGCAAACGGACGAGTTTTCACCCACCAAGAAAATCGCTAACTCGCCAACAGACGCGAAGCGCCGCCAACCGACCGCCGTCCAGGCGGTCCGCTCACTTGCTGAAAGATTCAAACCTGGCAAGCATCCGCTACCGGCATCCTCTCCCCTCCAGCAACTCCGCCCGCGCCCCCAGCGCGATCGCCATCGCCATCACCCGGTCGTCGTGCGTCCCCGGCCGCGCTCCGGTTCCACCATCAGGCAGCCTCACAAAGCTCCTGCACTCGCCCAGCAGACGCCGGCTCATAAAACACTCCGGCTTCTCCACCAGCGCCGCATCCAGCCGTCCCAACGCCGAAGGCCTGCTCAGAGACGTCGTCAACCACCCCGGCTGTCCCTGTTGCCGATAGATCCGCCCGTAGTTGCACACCGTCTCAATCAGCGCCAGCACCCCGCTGCCGTGGTTGTTCCTCTCCACCACCAGCCAGGCCCGGTGATATTCTCCGGCCAGCTCCGTCGCCAGCCGCGCCAGTTCCAGTCCCCCCACATGCCCGGCAAACTCCGCGCATTGCAGTCCCGTCTCCATCTCCAATACTTGAATTGCCGAATAATCTCCCTGACTTCCCCCCCCGGAGGGGTCCACCGCGACCAGGTACTCCTTGCCCTTCACCGGCGGCAGCCAGATCTCCAGCTCCCCATTTCGCCGCAGCTCCACCGGCTCCGGCGCCGTCGCCAGCCGTTCCTCAATCGCGGACAGCTCGAAAACCGAATCTCCGCTGGCCAGAAAGCAGCTCTCCGCATCTTCTGCGTACTCCTGGCGCGCCAATCCGCGAAAATCCGCCCGGATCTGCCGTCTGAATCCGATCTGCTCCAGGTCCAGGCCCTTCCGCGCCCTCAGTTCGCGCTCTTCCTCCGTCAAACTGGCTTCTTCCACTCCCCCGGCCCGGTAACGCCGCTCCATCCACCAGGGAAAGAAGTGCCGCACCATCCCCGTCTCTTTTGCCTTCTCCCACTCCTCGTGAAAGCAGCCCCCCACCCCATCCGGCGTCGATTCCAGAATCAGTTCCGCCCCCGGAGCCATCGCCGCCCGCAGCCCGGCCAGCGTCTCCGCCGGATCTCCCGGCCACCGCGCCAGCTCCGAGCAGTGCAAATTCTGCACCGTCAATCCACGCCCCGCATTCCGCTCGCCCGCCGATACCACCCGGTACTGCGAGTCCATCTCCGGAAACACGATCTGCCGTGCATTGGCCCGCGAGGTCCTCAACGGCCCCTCTCGCACCTCGTCCGGCAGACAGTCCAGAAACCGGTGCACAATCCGGAAGATCTCCTCGGCCGCCTCCTGCGTATGCGCCACCTCCAGCGTCAGCGTTCCCGGCTGGGTGATGGTCTTCAGGAAAAAGCGCGCCGCCGCCCAGGTCGTCATCCCCATCTGCCGCGCCTTCAGCACGATGTTCCGCTCGCCCCGCCGCTGCTCAAAGGCCCTCTGTACCGCATTCGCCCTGAGAGCCGCCGTCCGCCCCTCTCGCGTCCTCACCCGCAGCAGTTGCTCGGCCAGCGCCACGCCCACCGTTCCCCCGCCCAGGCTCGCAGGTCGCTGGTCCAATATCTTCCCGAAACGCGCTAGCTCCTTCCCGTTCAGTTCCTCCGGCGATAACTTCCACTCCCGCGAACGAACGGCAACACCATATTTTGGAACGGCCACAGACACTCCATTTCTGCCCGTCTGGTACGGGTTCACTTCCTCTCACGCCTTCAAACAGAGAAGTGTCTTCCGCACACCCGTCCGAATCGGCAGTCAGAATACAAAGGACGCTGCCAGCAAAGGAACTGAATGAGCGCGCCTCGGCGGCCGGCGTCGAAAATGGCTCGGAATTGCCCCTTCCTCGCCGCCGGCCTGCCCTTTACCACCCTTGGAACTCCGCGCTCCATCCAGCACCGCCATCTCCGCCCGTTCCGGATGTCGTATAGGTTGCCGCCGTGTAGCCGGAACCGCCCGACGCCGTGCAAGAGGCCAAAGCGCCTCCGCTCCACGTCGGGGTAACCGTCCCGCCCGACCCTCCGCCACCCAGAATGTTGAAAGTTACATTCGTCCCTGTGCCGCATCCTGCGCCAGCCTGTACCACCGTGCAACTGGACAGCGCCCCGGAAGTGACGCCCAGTGTTGCTTTGGGCTGGCTCGTGCAGGTCCCGCTTGTTGCCGCAGCCTCAGGCACGGTAACCAGGCCCCCAGGACCACCAGCCGTGTAGATGGATGGCCACGTTGCTACGGCAGCTTGCGAAGAAAGAACTACGACACCCCCGCCTCCACCTGAGCCTGCTCCTGTAGAGTTTGCAGCGGGAGGTGCGCCGTATCCTCCACTCGCGTCAATGATGCCCGTATGCGTGCCGTCCGTACCAGTTATCGAAGCGCACATCAGGATTGCAGGTGCTCCACCATTCCCGGCTGCTCCCCCCGAGTTCGCTCCCTGCTTGCCACCACCGCCGTAGGCAAATTGGCCGTCCTGTCCGTCTCCTTGTCCGAGGAAAGTGCGTTTATAGCCAGTTACGGCAGGACCTCCATTTGTTCCGTTTCCGCCCGATACGGCACCTGCCAAACCGTTGCCCGACGTTCCGGCTGACAGGGCGACATAAAAGGGCTGTCCAGCTGTACCAGCAGACGCCCCACCGCCCGATCCACCACCACCACTACTGTTGATTGGATACCCAGATCTAGCACCGGCAGTCGCGCCATTCGCTTCAATCGTTCCCGCAATCGTACAGGTTCCTGTTGCGTGGACGATCAGACCGGAGGAGTAGTTCACCGTCACTGTATTGCCGTAGGGAACGGTGAAGTTCGTGTAGTAATACTCGCCACTCATGTTGCCACCTGCGTTGGTGTTCGCTCCATCCGCTCCGTTGCCAAGATACTGGAGCCACGGAGGAGTGCTGGGGTTCAGAGCCGACGCTGGCGCAACATAATCCGTCCCTCCGACCGCGATGGAGGGAACCCCGCTTCCGGTCGTATTCTTAAGCAACCCAGTGGCCAGCGAGGATAACGCAGTCCCATTGATGCCCTTCACCGTGGGGCTGGGATAACTCCCCGATAAGTCCCCGCTCGCCGATCCCGACAGCGGAATGGCGCAGCTCGAACCCAGCGCGCAACTCTGCCCATTTACCGTGGTCGAACTGTTGGCCAGCGCGGAGTTGGGTATCGCGCTGGCAGCCACCGACAACGTTGGCGCAGAGGCCGAGTTGGTCACGCTTGGAACCAGCCAGAAAGGCCAACTGCCTGCCGATGCTGCAAAGTTTGTGACCGTGCCGAATGAAGTACATCCAGGACCGGAGGCGCTGGCCCCGCTCGGCCCGAACGTATAGGTACAAGACGGACTAGCCCCCGCATACCCCGTCGATCCGGAAGTCAGTTGCCAGCTTTGTGCTGTCGGGTTGTAGCCAAGAATGTCTTCCGCCTGCCCGCCGCCTGGAGCAAGATTACTGCTATTCACATTCAGCACTGGGTACGTTGCATTCCATGCCGCGCACTGCGCGCTTGTGCCGCAGCCGACAACAACCGCCCCCATCGCGCTTCCTCCGTTGCCTCCATAAGGCGGCAACCCCATCAAAAGGCCATCGCGGTGTGGCCCCTCGAGGACAAAGCCATAGGGCGTGCCTAATTGGCTGCGTCCGGGCATCGGAGTTGTAAGAGCAGGATAGTTCTGGTAGAGGGTCGGGTCGTTATTGTTGGCAAACTCCGACTCATAGTCGTTGGTGCCAAACGATCCGCCCGTATTGAACACCATGTTGAAGTGCTGGCCGCCTTCTTGATAGTTATTGAAAGCGAAGTTCAATCCTGAAATCTTAATTCTGAAGTAATGCGGCTGTTCCAGCGTATCCCCCGTGGCGAACGTACCGACAACCGGAGTCGTGACGATTGCCGATCCATCCACCGCCCCGGTGGCGCCGTTATAGACATTCAGGGTTCGGCCTTGCGGGTAAATATGGTATGGATTGGGACTGACCGTGACAACCGCAGTTCCGGCAATGCCCGCGCCCGCATACAAAACCGTACAGCCTGCCAGCGCACCGCTCACCACCGTGGGATAGACCATCGGCGCGTTTGTGGATGTGATGCCCGTTATCAGGATGGAAGGTGGATTTGCCGCACTGTAACCGCTGCCGCCGGAAGCAGCGCAGGCAGTAACCGCTCCACCGCTCACCGTCACGTTCGCCATACCACTCGACCCTGCCGCCGAGTAGTACGACCGCGTGTTGATGGATTGATTCACTCCGGAGCCGGTGTAAATCGTCAACGTGTTCCCGCTGGCATTGGAAACAATCGGATATACCTGCCGGATAATTCCGTTCGGCGCACTTTCGCCTTGTACGGCCATCCCGTTCGTCACACCCGGAACCACCCAATCGGCGTCCATGCCAAAGCCATATCCGGTAAGTCCGCCCGCAGCTACTGTCGAGTTATTCGAGAGGGGATAGTTCACCACATCCACGGTGATATGGGAACTATCGGGAACTGCCGTAATATGGGAACACTGCCAACTTGGATCAAGACTGTCAAACATGCAAGCAGTCTGCCCTGTACTGAATTTTGTCGAACTGGTAACAGGGATCGTCACATTTGATTGTGGAAAGGTATTGGCGCTCGGATTTCCGCCACTCGTGTTGCTCACCGCTGCTGTGGTCGTCGTCGTGGCGGTCGTATCGCCAAACGTCGCATCCCAGTTCGACCCCGAGCCGGTAAAAGTGCCTGCGCTGATGGATGATATATACCCCGTGTTGTATCCCTGCGAAACGTCTATCAGCGCCAGGTCGTTCCCCCAGGCTCCAGTCGTCCCTTGAGTTTGAGTCATCGAGAATGTGCAACTAACCCCGCACGTCTTGCTGTTGAGCCTGCCCTCCGATACATTCCCCGTCTCGCCCAGTCGTGAGCGCCATTCCAGCCCCTCGTTCTGCGCCAAACCTTGGCCTACACTCCAGGCGTCCGTAAAGAATGGAATCGAGTCACCCGGCGCGTAGCTGTTCAAAGTGCCCATGTAGAGATATTGCGATGCCGACGAATGAACCCACATGTTGCTATAAATTGCATGGACGTAGCTCTCGTCGGCTGGGCCGAAATCTCGCGTACCTCCAAAAATCGACAGTTGAAGATCCAGCGCAGAGGGTGCATGTGGGGTAAGACCGTTCCCAACGCTGGTCACAGCTTGAGCAAAAATGGGGTCGGCCACATGCCGATTATCCCCAAGTGACATTCCACCATGACAAATCACCTGCGGCGGACCCCATCTATAATCGGTCACACATCCGCTGGTAGCTGTAGCTGTAGGCCCAGTCACAGGAATGCCGTAATCTCTTGCATTTCCCATGCCCCAGGGCTGCGCCTCCACCTGAGAGTAGAGAGCAGGCGCAAGAATCGAGCAGGCATTGGTTTGGGAAAGACACTGCTGCAGCGACATTTGAATGCCGTTGTTCCCCGTCCCCGCCGGAGATTGCCACCGGTCCGCGTTGAGCGTCCCTTCCATGGCTGGCAGATTCAGCGCTCCTGCCATGCTCTGCGTCCCTGTCTGGGTCAGCGACACGCCCCCAAGATTCGTCATCGCTCCTGCAGCCGTTTGTGAGCCGGTCCCGCCTGCCGCGATTGAAACTGCGTTCGTGCCCGCAACGGCCGTTCCATTCCCGCTATAGTAAGCAATCTGCCCGGTCGTACCCGCGTTCACTGTGCCGTTTGTGCTGCCTGTCCCGCCACTGCCGCACGCTGCGCCTGTGTTGGTTATGTACCCTGAGTTATCCACCTGGAGACAGTTGTTACCACTGGCTGCCGCAAGCCCCGGAAATTTGATCGCCGCCGCCCCCGTGAAGCTTGCATAAAGCGTGCCGCTGTTGCCGCCATAGATGTTGAAGCCTGTCCCCGACCCCGGTTCGTAGTTGATGCGCACCACACCCGCAGGGTTGGAAGCATTGACGTAAGTGTCTCCGCTGTTGGTGCTCTGATAAGCCTTGAAACTGTCCAGTCCACCCGTAGCCGAGTTCAGCGCCCAGTTGTTGCTCGCATCCTTCACCATGTACCACTGGCTGTTGCCGTTCCAGTCCTTGTAAATGAACGACTCTTTCTGGCTCGTCGTCGCTCCCGCCCAAAGAAACTGGTCGACCTCCGCGTCGGCTTGATTCTTTACAGTTGTCGATGCGGTGAATGTGGATGTTCCTGCCACCTGCAGCGTCCCGTTGAACTGCGCGTCTCCCGCTTTGTCGATCGTCGCAACCGTCGTCTCGCTCGGCCCGCCAGACCCAATCACCACACCGCCGGTGCCAGCATTGTTCGAGCCGTTCAGCACCACCGCCCCGGTCCCGGCCGCATTGATCACCGTCTGGTTGTTGGTGCTCGCTTGCCCGTTGTTATACTGCCCGATCGAAAGCCGGTACACGTTGTTCAGTTCGTCTTGAACCTGGTAGAACTGCTCGCCGGCCGTCGCGTCGCTCAAGCCCGTCGTCCAGCGGTACCCGTAGTCGGTTTCATACCGGTCCAGCAGACCGCGCTCATTTCCTGTCCCGATTCCCAGGCGATAGTGGTTAGTTACCGTTGCATCGCTCTGGCTTCCGTACCAGTCCCCTTTCACTCCATTGAAGCTGCGATGAAAGGTATCCAGAAAACTGTTCCGCGTGCCGTTGTCCGTCAACTGCCCCGTGAACATCGTGCCGCCGGTCATCCAGTTGTTGTAGGAGCTGCCCGCATCCGCGACTACCTGGTTGTTCGAGTTCTCGTTCCGCAACCCCACGATCGTATTGTTCTGTGCGTTTGCTCCCAGGTGCATTGCCGTGTTGCAACCCTCGACGTCGCCCCCTGTGAACGTGTTTCCATCCCCTTGCTGCAGATTGATTCCCACCGTGCCGCTGATCGGACTCCCCGCGTTCGTCGGGCAGTCGATGTGCAACCGCACAAACGTGCTCGCGTTCAGCCAATCCGTCGTTGCCGGATTCGTTGCCTGGTGCCCGATTGCGTTCACCGCAATCTGAAACCCGTCGATCTGGTCCGAGAAAAAGCTGCCGCCGGTATAATTCCCCGTTCCGTCCAGTGTTATACCTGTCTGGTTTGAGTTACCCAGCAGATACAGGTTTTCGAGGTCCAGTTCCTGGGTGCGATAAGCCCTCAAAGCCTGCGCCGTCGCGCTGCTGGATGCGGTGGTATTGATCACCACGTTGTCCATGTGGAACCCATTCGTATCCGCCGCATACGTCGGGTCGCCTACCTGCACCATCGACCCCGCTCCAGAGTACAAAAGCACCGTGCCGCCCTGGCTCCCGCTCGCCGTGCTTGCTCCCCTCTGGGCGCATCCGCGCAATGTCACATTCCTCGTTCCCGCCGTCACCACCAGTTGGTTGGCCGTCGAGATCGTTGCGCAAGGCAGCAGCACTGTGGCATTGGCCGTCGATATGGTCAGGTTCGATCCCATCGACTGCGTTCCGCTGAAGTTCCGCGCATCGCATGTTCCGCCATTGCCCGCGCTCAGCGCGCCCAAACACGCTTGTAACTGCGCTCCGAAATCCGCACCAGAGAACTGATCTGCCTGGAACGCACTCCCCAAGGGCTGAGTTACCGTCAGTCCTGCATACGTTCCTCCGCCCGGCAGTGTGCCGCCGCCCGAGCCCATCTGCGTTCCATGGCTCTCGGAGTTCGCTGCGTTCCAAACCGTGTAGCCGCCGTTTCCCTTCAGCAGATTCCCGCCGATGAGCGTCATATTCTTCCCGGCAATCAGGTTCACCGCCGCGGCAGTGTCCCAGTTCCCCGCCACGTTTACGCTCGCCGTCGTGGTTGTGGAGCAGCCCGTCCCGCCCTGCGTCACCACCACGGTCCCCACTGACCCGTTGCTGTTCACGCTTGCCGTGGCTGCCGCCGTGCAGCTTCCGCTGAATTTCAACGGAACCTGCACTCCATACGGATCCAGTCCCAGCCCGTGTTCCGAACCCACCGTCACGCCGGTCACCGCTCCGCCCGCTGCGGCCACCGTCAGTTGCGGCTGCACCGCATTCCACGCCGGCAGCACCATCGCATTCCGCACCGTCCAACCCTGTTGCGCGCTCGCAAAATCCAGCACCAGTCCAGTCGGCGGCTCGCCCATCGCAGCCGAGTTCCCCACCATCGCCACCACGTTATCCAGCACATTGTTCGAGCCTGCCGCGGCCGTAAAGCCGTGCGTCGCCTGGATGGTGATGTCCTGCCAGTGGTTCGAATCCGCGTTCAATCCTGCTGGCACCGTTCCCTGCAAAGCCGGAATCGCAATGCCCGTATTCACCCCGCGAATGTCGAGGTTGCGGAACTCGCTCCATTGCGGCCACTGCGCCAGATAAAGGCCGCACGTGTGCGTCGAGTGCGCTCCCGTGTATTGCGCCATCGGGTCCACGCCCGTTGCCGCAATCTCCACATTCTCGATCACCGCCACGCGCAGCCCGTTTCCACCCGCTCCGGTCGTCGCCGGCATCGCGATGGCGCAGTTACCCACCGACCACCCCGCGCCTGTCCCCGCGGTCCCACTCAACCCATTCCCGCCCGGTGAAAAAATCGAATTGCTCTCCAGCGGCCGGCTCATCGCGCAGCTTCCCGCCGCGGCGCGCCCCTCCGCTGCCGAACACGACACGTCCAGACTCTGGTCCACCAAGATCGTCAGATCGTGAATCCGCGTATTGCCAAGCAGGTTTGCGCTGTCCGCTGTCGTCTGCAGCACATCCTGCCCCGGAAATCCCATCAGCGCCGACACCTGCTTCCCCATTCCGCCGATCGACTCCCCATGCCAGTTCAACGTCCGCGTCTTGCATGTCCCCTGCGGAATCGTCAGCGCTACCAAGTGCGTCTGGGCATAGTTCAACGCCGATTGCAGCGCGCTCGTATCGTCCGTCGCCCCATCGCACACCGCGCCAAATTCCTTCACGCTCCGTTCGAACTGCTGCGAACTCTTCTGCCGAAAGTCCACCACATACACCCCGTTCGGATTCGTGAACCCGTCCGTCCCCGCATAATTCGGAGGAATCGCCACTGCCCCCGTGGTTCCCGCCGCACTCATTGCCGCTTGCAGTGTCGTCTGCGCGCTGCCCGCCACCGGCGCCTCCACCCCATTCACACCCGGCGCGGCCAGAGGCCCGGTCATGCTCCCGCCCGACAACGGCACCGCCAGGCCGAATGTCGAATCCACATAGTGCTTATCCGCTGCCTGCAATGGCTGCGTCGGGTCCCCGTTCAAATAAAGCGGCCCGCTTAGCGTCCCGCCAGTCGCCGTCAACTGGCTTTGCGTCATCTCCGCAATCGACTGGTCCACATACGCCTTGCTCACCGCCTGCACAGCCTGCGCCGCCGGCATCAGTTGCGCGCGCACCTGACCCAGTGTGGCCTGCGCCGCCGACGGCACTACCCAGTATTCGGTGCTCGTCGTTCCGTCGCTCAGGGCATAAATCGCCGTGTAATAAAGCCCCGCCGGCGTCGCTCCCTGGTTCGGCGCCAGTTTCACACTCACATATCCATCGGGCGCAATCGTCACCGTCGTCCGCCCCGCCGTAACCGCCTGGTTGTTCGCGGTTGTAAACGCCGTCCAGCTCACGCTCAGTGTTCCTGAGCCCGGTTGTCCATTAGCCAGATACACCGTTCCCTGAACCGTCGTCGTGCTGACTGCCTGGGCGTTCGCCATCCCAGCCAACGTCATCGCCATCAGGCACAGTCCCATCCATCTGCCGACGCGCAACCACTCGTGATTCGTGAGCTTCATTCGTGTCTCTTCTTTCTTCCTGGGAGCGCAGCAACCGCCATTCCCTGCTTTGCCGTCATCCCCGCCAAGTCAAACCTTCAGGCCCACCCTGCGGCCGTCTCCACTGCCGCCATTTCAATGTCCAACAAACGCGGCGGGCTTCCCAAAGCTGCGTCCCGCGCACCCCTGGAAAGCCCAACCTTTGCCTCTGCCGTTTTCCCCGGCTCTTATGCCGAAGTCAGAATTATCCCCAAGTCGTCAGCCCTCTCCTTCACCCTGTCCGCAGTCAGTTCCAGCGCCTGCATCCACCGCCTCGCCTTCCCATTTCGGTTCCGCCGCCCATTCTTCCGCCAGGCTGCGAAATCGCCGCATCGTCCCTTCGTCTTCCATGGACGCCTGCCCGTCCGCCAGATCAAAAAGCAGCTTCGCGCAGCTTGCATTCCCGCCGAGAGTGAACTGCATCAGCGACTGCGCAAGGCCCTCGAAGTTCCTCATCATGGCTTTGTCCGCCGCCTGCCTCACCTTCGCCGCTCCGCAACCGCTTTTTTTCTTCCGCGCCCCTGTTCCACGCAGCTTTCCAACCGCCGCCTGCTTCTTTCTTGCTCCTGCCATTTCTCCGCCAATCCCGTTCCACCATTCCACGGTCTTCACAAAGCTCCGTAGAAAGAGAAAGGGGCAATTCCCTTGGGAATCGCCCCTCCTGCACTCCGAATTGGCCTACTGCGCGCTGCGAATTCCAGCGGCTTCATCTCCTTCAATTGAGCTCAGGAATGGAACAACTCCTTGTGCCCCACCCTGCCCGGGTCCCCATCCACAGGTCCTCCTCCATCAGGTGCACCTCCGCCGCTCTCTTTGCACCCGGAAGGAGCTATTCCAATGGAACCCGATCGGTAAGAGAAAACCGCCCTGTTCATCCCCTCGCAGCTCCGCTTCAACTCGGAGAATCCTTCCAGATATTCAAGCGCCCAACCGGTTTCGCCTTCAGCCGCCACCGTCCCATCCATTGCGGCCTTGCGCAAAGGTCAACCAGCTCACGCGCTCTCTTGAAGAATTCCTCTGCCTCTCCCTCCACCTGCAAATCCGCGGAAGTGGCCCGAATAAATCGGGAAAGCCTCGCTCTCCCTCCCATCTCGCTCTTTTTCTTATTGAATGTCCTTAGCTTAACCAATCCCCCCTAAATTCCACGCAATGTTTCCACTACATTTTTCCCTTTGTTTTTCAACTACTTACGAAAGAATGCAGGCCGGCTCCCTTTGACTCGGTTCCAAAATGAAGCTCTTCTTTCCCCAAATGAACCAGAATGCGCAATTGAGCCACTCCAGCGCCCCCAGCTTTCCCTCCTTGCCTTTTCCCCGCTCCCCTCCGAAATGCTCTACGATATTCCCGTGACAATCCCCTCCATGCACGCTCCGGTTCTTCTCGTCCACGGCGGCGCTTGGGCCATTCCCGCCGATGCCGCTCCCGCCCATGAAGCGGGTGTCCGCAACGCGCTTGAGACCGGCTACGACATCCTTTCTCTCGGAGGCTCCGCCCTGGATGCTGTGGAGGCCGCCGTCTCCGTCCTTGAAGACGACCCCACCTTCGACGCCGGACGAGGCAGCTTCCTCACCTCCGATGGCCGCGTCCAGCTTGACGCCCTGCTCATGGACGGAGGGCGCATGAAGGCCGGCGGCGTGGCCTGCGTCGAGCGCCTCCGCAATCCCATCCAGGCCGCACGCCTGATCCTCGAAAAAAGCCCCCACGTCTACTTTGTCGGCCCCGGCGCCGAGCAGTTCGCCCACTCCCACGGCATGAACCTGATCGACAACGCCGACCTGGTCCTCGACCGAGAACGCGAACGCCTCGCCCTCGCCCAGGCGCGCCAGGCTGCGGGCCTCGCCGACCACACCTTTTCCGGCCTCCGGGACGACAAGGACCCCGAAACCGCCATCGTCTCCCCAATGGACTCCCACGACACCGTCGGCGCTGTCGCCCTCGACTCCAACGGCAACCTCGCCGCCGCCACTTCCACCGGCGGCACTCTCAACAAGCCCCCCGGCCGCGTCGGCGACTCCTCCCTCATCGGCTGCGGCTGCTACGCCGACAATCTCTCCGCCGCCGTCTCCCTCACCGGTTGGGGCGAGCCCATCATGAAGCTGGTCCTCGGCAAGTGGGCCACCGACCGCGTCTCCGACGGAACCGCGCCCGAAATCGCCGCCCGCGAAGCCATCTCCTACCTCTATAACCGTCTCGGCGGCCATGGCGGCATCATCCTTCTCGGCCCCGACGGCCGTTTCGGCTTCGCCCACAACACCCCCGCCATGGCCTGGGGTCTCGCCACTCCCTCCGGCTTCCAAACCGGCCTCACCATCTGAAATGCCGCATTCACTCACTCGCTGGCTTGCTGGCTTGCTGACTCGCCGTCTCCTGCAA
>Ga0255353_1000253_pt1 | contig 34991 bp, 34 predicted proteins | sample HBST25metaG_FD_189941 | JGI IMG/M metagenome (GOLD analysis project Ga0255353, IMG submission 189941) | Peat soil microbial communities from Stordalen Mire, Sweden - H.B.S.T25 | ecosystem: Environmental > Terrestrial > Soil > Wetlands > Peat | place: Sweden: Norrbotten County, Stordalen Mire...
CCCAAGCCGCTCGATCTTGTAAACTTCATAATCGCGGGGGCAGGATTCGAACCTGCGATCTCTGGATTATGACTCCAGCGAACACAACCGGACTGTTCCGCCCCGCGCGGAAAGTATAGCACAGCTTAAAGATGACCTGACTCAAAAGATTCTTCGATCTGGCGCGCGGTCTTGCGCAAAATCTCGGGCAATTTTTCCACGAGTTCAAGAGGTGCCTGCACAGAAAATCCAGTTCCCTTTTCGCCATCAAAAACGGCTAGGAACACGCCTTCTGCTCCTGTCTCCTCGCGAACCTTCGTGCAGCTCGCATCATACTTTCCAAGTCCCAACGGCATCCAGTCTTCTCCTCGGTACTGATTGCTTCGTCCTCGGTGTTGCATTTCTTCAATGCACTTCAACTTCGGTGGAACAAACAAAAGAGAACGCTCATCAAGGTTGCATCTATGCGATGCACTTCTACTGCCTTGTTACGTCCATCGCTTATGTAGCAACTGGGAATCTTCATGTTGCATCTGTCCGATGCACTTAAACTGCGTTGTTGCCTATTATTGCAGATATTGACGGACAAACTGTGTAAGCACGAAAATGGAAGCGTTTCTTTTATTGCGGGGTCTTTGTTTGCGTCAACATGTTGGCATCCAGTTCTTCTGGGTCGAGGAAGGGATACATATCCTCAAGATTTGACGTCTGAATCCTGCCGTCGGGAAGAATGCGTGAGCGCAGACGCGGCTCAAAGCCCTGTTGCGCATCCAGGCAGACATCAAAGAGTGCCGGTCCGTCGGCACGCAACTGAACAGAGGCATTTTCGAGATCCGCCATAGTCTTCAGCTGGAAGGCAGGAATGCCGTAGGCTGAGGCCACCTTCACGATGTCGGGAAAGGTCACACCGCTTGCCGGACCTTCGCCAATGTGGCGACCGGCAAAAAATCCATTCTGTGTCTGCCGGATGGACAGATAACCACCGTTGCTCAGCACAAAAATTTTGATGGGGAGTCGATAGCCTGCTACGGTTTGCAGCTCCTGCAAGTTCATCTGCAAGGAGCCATCGCCGGCCAGACAGATGATGCGTTTCCCTCGTGCCACCGCTGCACCAATTGCTGCCGGAAGATCATAGCCCATCGATGCCGAGCCAGAGTTCGCAATGAGTCGTTGGCCTGTCTTCAACTTCGCCACTTGAAAAGGCACGATAAACGCGCTGCCATTGCCACAAATCACGGCATCGTCAGGTTCGAGCATATGAAAGAGGCCGTCGATAAAATGGTAAGGGTTCATGGGTGGCCCTTGTACCTTCTGTTTCGATTGTAGAACCGGATATTGTTGTTTCCACTGCGAAGCGCGCCTGAGCCATGCCGTATGATCACCGCACACCTCCGGATAATGTTTCAACTGCAGCACCATTTCTGCCAAAAAGATTTTGATATCACAATGAATGGCCAAATCTAGATTGATCAAAGGTCTGCGCAACTCATTAAGGTCCGCATCAACTTGTATTCTGGTCGCAAAACGAGCAAAGGATTTGTAGTTATAACTGGTTTGGCGAATATTCAGCCGCGATCCAAGCACAAGTAACAGATCCGCATTCTGCACTGTGAAGTTTCCTGCTCGTTCGCCAAAGGTTCCAGCACGACCGCAAAAAAGTTCATCGTCGCTAGCCATCAGGTCGTGGGCCCAAGCAGTGGTCACAGGAATTTTGAGGAGACGCATCATCTGCTCAAATTCTTCGACGGCTCGCGATTGCCGAATACCATAGCCGGCCATAAGGACCGGTCTCTGTGCCTTGCTAATGCGATCCAGAATATCTTTTACTTGTGCATGTACAACTTCAGGATCAAAGACAAGTGCATCCTCGGAAGAATCGTAATGCCGCAGGTTTTTTGGATTGATTTGCGCGGACTGCACATCTCCAGGAATATCCAACCAACAAGGGCCGGGACTGCCGTTTTGACAAAGATACCAAGCACGCTCCAGGTGATAGGCAATCTCTTCTGGCTCACTGACTAGCACGGAATATTTAGTGACGCCCTTCGCCATACGAACGATATCCACTTCCTGGTCGCCAAGTTGTCGAAGATTGGTCAGGCCATAGGTGGACATGCATGTCTCGCGCTTGACTTGGCCGGAAATCACCAACATTGGAATCGAATCGGTCCATGCGCCAAATACTCCATTCAGCGCATTAATACCACCGGGGCCGGTCGTCACATTTACGATTCCCGGCGTTTGCGTGATTCGGGCATAACCTTCGGCAGCCATTGCCGCCGCCTGCTCATGATGCGTGCAAATATAATGCAGGCCACTGGTTCCCAAGGAATCATTCAAGTGCACAGCTCCGCCCCCGGTCACCAAGAAGACATGCTTAGCCCCCCAGGAGCGCAGTTGCTGGAAGATATAGTCTGAAAGTTTCATCGGCCCCTTTTTATTCGTACCTCTCTTACTTAGCAATGTCTTGGGGTTAAGCACGCTTTCTTCCAGTTAGGCAAACATTGAATTATATTTTTCTTAAATTGTCGCACGCCTCAAACAGAGATTGGCGGAAGCGGTAGGATTTGAACCCACGAAGCCTTTCGGCCTAGCGGTTTTCTGGACCGCCGGCATAAACCACTCGCCCACGCTTCCGCACGGTTGTCAGATGCCAACCATTGCCATAAAGGCACTTGTAAGACGCCATGAGCACCGGCATCCTCTGGGCTGCGTAATCCGCATCGTCGCGGTCTGCGTAGCTCAACTTGCCGCACAGCTTGCATTTCTTGGTTTCCACAATCCAGCAAGACAATGCCGCCTCCCAACTTGGCGGAGAGAGTGGGTGCTGACCCCACGTGGCTCTTCCGAGACCATCGCATTAGCAGTGCGACCCTTTTACCGTTCAGGCATCTCTCCCGCTGTGATATCCCAGGCCAGATCCTCACCAAGAGCTTGCCAGGCTTTGATCTGCACAATCTGAATAGCTCCACGCCGTTTTATTTCATCACGTGCATCCCTGGAAGTTTTGAAGCCGCGCATGATCGCGATGCCGCGGTGAACCAGGAAAAAGCGAAGCGGAATCAGTCCATGTTCTGCATCCCAGTGCTGAATCATTCTGTCTCCCGTTTACAATGCCTTCAGCCACTCGGCCAACTTTGCAACTTGGTGCGGGCGAAGGGATTCGAACCCTTAAAAAACCAATCCTAAGTCGGCTGCGTCTGCCATTCCGCCACGCCCGCTTCCAACAAAAACCCCCGCCAGCTTCGGCGAGGGTAAGGGCCCGATGATCGCGCTTTGCTCAGGCGCACCCTACCGATCGCTTAGCAGGGACGACGAACTGGGCGTTAACCGCGGCATGGAAGTCACGTTACTCTGGTTCCGGATAGCCGTCAAGGATAAAAATGCGGCGGCTATCGCCAGCAAGCGACTCTGTATCCTGCTGCCAAGCGCGCAACTGTTCTTCGCTCATCGCACGGATTTTTCGGTCGACATACTCTGCCATTTGGCCTTCATTGCTGTGCGGCAACGCCATCAAATCTGGGAGGGGTGCAAGGTATCGAGAAAACAGCATCAGCTGCTCCAGATTGATATGGCAGAATCCGTGTTCCATGTGATCGAGCACGGTCACACTCACGCCAATCTTCTTTGCGAGTTCTTCTGGCGGCATCTTCTTCGCTCTTCGTCGATTCGCGATATGCCTGCCTACCAACTCCGTGAAATGCCCAACGATCGGTTTTGCCATCGTTCTCCTTGGTGTTTGCTATTGCGCAGATGCAGGTAAAGGAATTTCAAGATTAGTAGCCAAGCGACTTTCAAGCCACAACTTTCTTGAAATCGCTAGCGACTCCACTGCTTCTTGAACTGTCTTGCCGTCAGCAATGCAACCGTGCAGCTCTGGATTTTTTGCGATCCAGTCTTCGCCATCCCACTGCAGATCGATGCGGTAGTGCTTTTCCAGGTACTGCTCAAGATCAAGCACGGAACCCCTTTCTCTGTTCATTTTTAATTGCGCACATTGTATTTAAATGCGATTATCCTAACATGGATTTTCAATGGTTGCGCGCCGATTTGAAGCTGCCCAGTCTACTGGATGACAACAACCTCCTCAAGCTGCTGGACTCCAAAGCCTACGATGCCATTTCTCCCGACGCTTTGTGCCTCTGGTGCAATCGCTATGCCCGCTATGGCCTTCCCACCATCGAGCTGATTGAATGGCTTCAGAAGCGCATTGCCGGCCGCAAGGCGATCGAGATCGGCTCGGGCGCAGGTGACCTGGCACATCATCTCGGCATCCCCGCCACAGACAACTGCATGGAGGAATGGCCAGAGATCAAATTCAATTACAAAATGATGGGCCAACCGGTTATCAAATATCCTGATTTTGTCCAGAATATCGATGCCCTCGATGCAGTGAAGCAGTACAAGCCAGATGTTGTGATTGCCTCCTGGGTCACACACTGGATCGATCCGAACCTGCCGCCGCCACCAGAAGGTGGCAACGCCTGGGGCATCAAGGAAGACGAGATCCTGGCCACCGGCTGCACCTACATATTGATCGGCAACAAACGAGCGCATGGCACCAAAAAGATTATGGCCCAGCCGCACGAGGAGTTTGAACTTCCCTTCCTGCGCAGCCGAGCCATTCACCCCGAACTCAACCGGGTATGGATCTGGAACGAGTAAGCTTGCTGCCTACCCTATTCCAGCAATATTAACCGAATTTAAGAGCTTTGTTTTAACAGTAGAATCAAGAGTGGGCGACACGCCACGCAAGTAAAGGCCAAGCTTTGCGGCCTGTTTGGGAGTCAAAACAATGACCACCGCATCGTCCCTAACGTTTACATTTCTGCTCATGACTTAGGCCTCTTCTCCAACAGCTTTCAGAGCTGCACGAGCCTGCACAACAACGGGATCGCAAGGGTGCCACCGCGATCCCTTTTTCAGACACGCCTTCAGTGCATCCACCAGAATCTTCTCGCGATCTTCAACCCCAACTTTGTTTTCTGTATCACTCATCATCTTTGCTCTCTTCTCCAAGATCCAACGGCACCAGTGTAGCTGTTCCATCCTCGATCGATTTGACCTGCTGCTGAAGCGTTTCAACAACGTCTGCCTTTTCGGTCGAGCTGCCGTAGAAGGAAAGATCGAAGAAGATGGTGTCGAGGATTTCCAGCAAGGTAGGCGTGAATTCCAAGCCTTCTTCTCTCTCGTCGGAATCCTTGCCACGATGCCACAATATAGCGTTGGATTCAAGCCGGAAAGGTAGCGCGGCGATCTCTGCCAAAGACGTGAGATCAAGTCCATATGCCTTTCCGTCGTTTCCACACCCGTAAAAATCCAAATCGGTCTCGATCCGTTTGTGCGTTTTGCACTTGTGATCTGGCCGAACTTCGACATCCATGGCCACCGTACAATACTTGATATCGTTCTCGGGTACCAATGGCTTCACGCCATCTTTGACTTCCTGATACATACCCAGTACGTCGCAGGTAGAGTATATGCCGATAAAAAGCCGCAAAAGTTCGTCTTTGGCGACAAAGGCCAGGATGTCCCCAAGCGTCACATCCTCTTCGACCAGGGTCACAGCATCGCGCAGGCACTTGACCAACACGGCGTCGAGAAGTTGCACGTCCTTGTGCAGCTCCGGGTCCCAATCGAGGCACTGGAAACCGGATTTCGTAATGTGGATCATCTCGTTCCTTTTCTTTGTCCAGAGATGGATAAGGGCTCTTGGCTGGGGCAAGGTACGATCGAGCCAAGAACCCTACAACGCACACCTGGAGAAGTGTGCAATCCGCCTTCAGCGGATCAGGAACACTGTACACTACTTTGCTACAATGCGCGCAATTAAAAGCTGCGACCAAGACAACATTCTTGCAAATGCGTTCCAGGTTAGCTAATATGCTTCTAGCAGCTTCCGAGGAGGAACGTAATGACCGAAGCCACGATGTTTGAAGCCAAGACCCAGCTTTCCAAACTGGTAAGGAAGGCTCAATGCGGTGAACAAATTGTTTTGACCACGGGGCGGAAAAAGACGCCGGTGGCCATGATCGTTGCTGTCAAGCCGGCGAAAGAACGCCCCTTTGACTTGTTCTATAACCCCAGCTTTGAAATACCTGCCGACTTTGATGAACTTCCCGAGGATGAACTTAAAGCGTGGCGCGGAGAGTGCGAGTGAGAATTTTGGTTGATACGCACTATGTGCTTTGGGCGGCCGTTCATTCAATCCGTATGGAGCCCTGGGCCAAGAAGCTGATGGGCGACCTCAACAACGATATTTTTGTATCCGCAGCATCTATTTACGAAATCAGTCTGAAGGTGCGGAGCGGCAAACTCCCCGAGGCGGTTGAGTTCGAGAGCGATCTCATCGTCAATATAAACCGTCTTGGGTATACGCTTCTCCCGCTAGAGCCAGAGACCATGATGCGTGCTGCACGCTTTGAGGCTGCCCATGCCGATCCGTTCGATCGCATGATTGCAGCGCATGCGATCCAGCACGATCTGCCCCTTCTCAGCACAGATACCAAGCTCGACGCCTTTGGTGTCCGACGCTTAAAGAAGCCAAAGAAATGAAGAAGAAAATGATTACCTATGAATTCGATCCGGCAAATCCTCCGGCGTTGACGCCAATGCAGAAAGCAGAGTTAAAAAAACTGGCGGCAATGCCCGATAGCAGTATCGATTTCAGTGACATTCCCCAGATTGATGAAAACAAGCGCTTCATGCGTTTGTCCGATATTGGGTTTACGGAAGATATGGCGCTGGCGCAACAGGTTATGCAAAAGCGCAAAGATCTGCTGCGCCATCTGGCAAAATAGTTCAAGCTGGATTCTCCCCGAGGATTCCAACGTTCAACGATATGAACGGTTTGGGGGCACCCTTGAGCAATATACCCTCAAAAATACCCCCAAAACACAGACAGTTGAAATTGCTTACTTTGGCCTGAATCCACGCCAAACCCATTTAAGGGCAACGGCTAAAATATACAAAATTGATAATGGTAAGACAATTAAAACAACAATGTTTTTCCATTCCTTCGACATATAACTTCGTAAAAGCGATTGAGAATAAAGCTCTTCTTCGTTTTTCAAGGTTTCATCAGAAGAATCAAGACACTTGCTAACAGAATAAGTGTAATATATGCCATAATCTTTATAACAATTATTTACGTTCTGCTGATGCTCTGTTTCAAATTGCAATCTCGTCTTGTATATAAAAAATTCAGGAAAAGCAACAGTGCAAATAATCGTCCACCCGATTGCCAACGCTAGGAATAAGCGGTTAAAACCACGCCATAAATGGATTTGCATCTTATCTCCTTTTTGTATTACTGCTTGGCTTCACACTCATCATACTTATCCTCTTGAGTCTGGTACTCCTCACACCCCTCGATAAATGAATCGGAGTTACCGCCGCAACTCGCTGCGCTATTTTCCTGTGCCCATTCAAAGCCGGCAGAATGCCCTGAACCTTCATCGTATGGATTTTCAGGTTCGGTACATTCTGCAGGCACCGAAACTTTCTCGCCGTCGCTGGATGAATCGGCTGGTGCTGGGGAATCGTGGTTAAATGCCACCAATACCCCGATGCATAGCAGCAGGAAGAGAAAGATTTTCATGTTTTCCTTCCTCTAAATCAGGCAGCCACATTTTTAACTTCATCAAGCAAATCAGGGTGTCGGTCTAAAACCAGGAGCAGCTTTATCAACGCCAAGGACGGCTTACTTTTGCCGTTTTCGTAACGCGAAAACGCGTTGACACCACCGCCAAAAATCTCTGCGGCTTCCCTTTGGTCTAGTGCAAGTTTTTTGCGCACGCTAGAAATAAAACCAGGGTCGACGATAGCAGCATTGACCTGTTTATTAAACTCCAGCATAAACGCGCTTACACGAGTTGATTCCTCTGCATCATGAATGGATTCTCCGCAGGCAGGGCAGAAATCGCCCGTCACGTCAGGAATCACGGCAGTCTCGCCTTTATAGGTGTACGGAATGTCACGAGTATCCCGTACCAGTTCGGCCTTCGCACAGATTGGGCATTTCATCTTCATAGCTCCTTGAATGACACGATAAGCACATCGTCAATGACGGTCAGTTTCAGATAAACCTCACCGGCGTTTGTGGTGGGTCGATACACATCCTGCCACACTTTATGATCCGCATAGGTGGTCATGGATTTGTAAAAATCCTTCATGGTCAATTTAGAAACCACGTTCACCATTCCGCGAAAATCAATTCCAAGAGCCGCCGCGCCAGTCAATGCGGTACGCGTTGGATGAACCTTCCCCGCCTGGATCAAAGCTTTGACCGTAGAAAGCGGGCACTGCGGCGTGCGTTTCTCCATATTGGAACAGTAACCTAATAGGTTATCTATGTCAAGCGTTTTTTATTCAATGGATAAAATGGGAATTCTACTAATCGTCCGCCTTCAGATCCGCCATCAACGCCTCGATGCTATCGAAGCACGTGACCTCGCCGCGCTCGCCGGCTTCCATAGCCGCAATCGTCTCAGCGTTCGGAGGAAACTTTGACTCATAGGCATCTATTGAAGTCATCAGCGCGTTCAAGCGATCAGCCTCAGGTGTGCCCTGCGGAGAATCCCAAAGTCGATCTGCTTCAGCGATAGCTTCGGCGAGGTCCTGCTCGGTGCAAATTGTTTTAACGTCAGCCATATTCACCTTTTTGCTGCAGCAACTATTCGAGAATTTCGAATAGTTCAAGCTGGACTCTCCTCCGATACTTTGTGATGTTGCATCTGCTCGATGCACTCCAACTATCTTGTTGCAGCAACTATTCGAAAATTTCGAGTAGTTCAAACCGCACCGTATGGTGGTCATAAACAATACAGCTGCATCTGTTCGATGCACTTCAACTACCCTGCTACTGTAGCCAGGTTCAAGAAGGTGGAACCGTGTTTGTTGCACTTGTCCAGTGCACTTCAACTGCGTTGCTACAGCCAGGGGATGGCACTATGCTCATCTGACATTCGTTACACTTGTCCAGTGCACTTCAACTACCTCGCGACGCCGCTCGATCTGAGCCCAGACATCTTCGAGTATGCAGTTGCATCTGTTCGATGCACTTCAACTGATTTGCTACCAGCATTGTCTTGATGTTGGATAACATGTTCTCACTGTTGCACTTATCCAGTGCACTTTAACTGCCTTACTACTTTTGAAGCAGGATAGCAAAATCCTCGACAAGATGTTGCACTTATCCAGTGCACTTCAACTGCACTGCTACGCTTAGCGAAGAGCGGCTTAGCAATTTTCACTCATCGGTTGCACTTGCCCAGTGCACTCAAACTGCTTTGCGACCCCGCGAAACAGGTCACGCTGGGATTTGATTCGTTGCACTTGTTCAGTGCACTCAAACTGCGTTGCTACTCACGCTCAGTGCCAGATCGCGGCTCTCATACTTAGTTGCACTTGTCCAGTGCACTGCAACTGCTTTGTTCTTCGTTAATCGTCTGAGTCTTGTTGCATCTGTTCGATGCACTGATACGGATTCGGTTCCCGGATTCAAACCGCGTTTAAAATCAAGGGCTAAGAACCAGGGTACACAGACATGCTCCCAAATGTGCCCTCAAAAAAGCTTCCGTTGAAGTTTAGTTTTTGGGGCCATCGCGTAGAATGCCAACACGGTGATAAAAATCGACTTGCCTTCGCGATAATTCAGGTTCAACTTCGTTGATTAATACGTTTTGGTATTGCGCGTAATGATCTTTGTTTTGAGAGTTATTGCTTAGGGACTGAAGGAGGTACTGGCGAAGTTCTAGCAGCTGCTGATCAGATGCAGAACTTAACTTTCCCTTTCGTTCCTCTGGAGTTGAGCCTAAGACCGAGCATTCAAAGATGTTTGTATTGGACATTATTGCTTCCTCCTTGTTCAGTACGGCTGCTTCCTCTACGCAAAGACCTAGTAGCCTGCTGCACCTTTTGGTGGCTTTGGCCCGCTATTTCTGATAGATTCCTTTCTCCTTCGCTCAAAAAAAAGACGAACACATTCAATTTGTCGTTTGCCAGTTTCTGGCTCACAGAACTTTTCTTCTATCTGTTTGTGGTTTAAATAAGTGCCAGAACTTGAAACGCTGCTTCCCGAAAAGGAACGCTGCCTCACCCTAATGTCGGAAATTTGACAATGAGACAGATCTACATCAAATTCCTCTTCAAGTTGCTTAACAATCCGACGAAAGTTTGAGATATCATGCTCGTCCCAACGACTGGGTGGGTTTTCCTCGAACGCCTGAAATTCATCCCATGCCTTATTCTGCCGACTAGAGTTAGCCATCATCTCTCCTCTGGGGGAGGGCCTTCGATCAATCGGCCGAGCCGCTGCGTTTCAACGCACGGCCCGAGCCGATCTCTCTACGGACGCAATATACACCCTTTTTGAGCCGTGTGCGCAGGTTTATTTTTGAAGCACCAGCTCTGCTTCTTCAAGACCGATATCATTTTTGGCGGTACGAAGCGGATCGTTATACCATCCCCATTTGTTGAAATAAACGACTGCCGAATAGAGATGACGGCATAGCAAGGAAAGTTTTTTGTAAGATCCTTGAGCGTGGACGTGAATTACCGTAGCGCCAGGCCAAAACAGCAACCGTGAAATCTCCCCGATCCGCCGGCAAAGATCGACATCCTCCATATACAGGAAGAAACGCTCATCGAAGCCCCCTACAGATTGCAGCACGCTGCGGCGCAAAAACATAAAGCACCCCGACAGCACCGGGACGTACGCTGGGCGCAAATAATCAAATTCTTTCATGTCGTAACGCGCCATCCGTTCGGCGAACAGTCTCCGCAGCGGCCCAACGGCAAAACGACGCAAAAAAAGATCAAACGGCGTGGGCAACAATTTGCAGAGGTATTGCGTCGACCCATTCGGGTAGGTCACGCGCGGCATCAGTAGCCCCACCTCTGGTTGTGCATCCATTGTTACCACCAGTTTTTCTAACACACCACTCTTCAGCTCGATATCTGGATTCAGAATCAAGTGGTAAGGAGTATCTGCCGTCAGGGACCGTAGCGCTAGGTTATGCCCAGCGCCAAAACCAATATTGCCACCTGCTTTAATACACCGACCTCCCAGTGAAGTGGCCAAAGCGCATGCTTCCTCGGAACCGCCATTATCGACAACCACCCATTCTGACAGCGCGGTACCTTTCGCAAGCTCTTCGAACAGCGCGGCGACATCCTGGGCAGTGTGATTGAAAAGTACAATACTTGCGGTAACTTTTTGGTACAAAACAATCCTCCATTGTGAGGCAATACAAAAAGAGATTGACACGCTTATCGCTAGGTTGCCCGAACTCTCACAGATATTTCTGAATTTCGAACCATAGCATCGATGCAGTCTCTTGATTAGTAAACCGCGCAGCTTGAAGTCTTCCCTGTGCGCACAATTTCTGCGCTAATCCGGAATTGTCCAACAGTGCAGCAATCTTTTCCGCGATATCCTCTGGACTTGAAGGATCGCAGTAAAGAGCAGCATCGCCACAGGACTCCGGCAAAGCTGAACTGCGAGCCACTACTACCGGACACCCACACGTCATAGCCTCCACTGGCGGAATTCCAAATCCCTCATAGAACGATGGATAAACAAAAATGCTTGCGTTTTCATATAGAGCACGAAGCTCCCCATCTGAGACATACCCCAGCCATACAGTACGTTCGTCTCGCAAGCTAGCTTTGCTTCCAAAAACCCGGCTGTTCGCCTTACCTGCAATGGCAAGCTTCAACTCGGGACGTCCAAGGAATTTCCATGCCTGTATTAGACCAGCGAAGTTTTTCACAGGGCTTTGCGAACTTACGCCCAAAATATATTTCCCGGATTCAAGGCTAAATCGCTTCAGAATATCTGGACTGGACGGAATATTCAGAAGATGATCGCAACCTGGCGGAATCACCATCATCTTATTAAGAGGAATAAAGAAGTAATTGTGAAGCTCCTGCTTTGAGAAGCGTGACACAGTGAACAGTGCGGTACAGAACTTCCCCAGAGACCAATAAACCGCTGTATAGTATGCCCTGAATAATCGTGAATACTGTTCTGGAGTTGCACTTACTCCTGCATCGTGAATCGTGACGATGTGTCGTGACTTGAAAACCGGTGCTGCGGCATAAGGGCTGAACAGTACGTCCCCTGCGCTTCGCAGAGGCAATTCCACTTGCTCCCAGAGTCTTCCGCCCCAAGAAGAAAAAACAACCTCAATATGCTTGTACTGCGGAATCTCTCTTTCGGTCTTTGGCACAATCAGACGAATTGAATAGGCAGACCGGTCAATGCGCCCACAATCCAAGTCGTTGTCCCATGCCTCTACCACGCCTGCCGCGTAACGCTGCACACCAGTAGTTGCTTGGGAGAGGAACTTACCGTTAACGTAAAGAATTTTTTTCATTTTCCCTTCGCCTAAAACAGTTCATGTGGGTAGAAAAAATAAAACTACAAAAACAATTTCTTTTTACTCGCTATTTCTCAATAGCCCTGTCTCATCAGATCCCGCTTTACAATACGGGCCACAGTAATCTTCAATCTGCTTCCAACAATAAAAACTAGCAAAAAAATCATTTGAACAATGAATAGCTTAAATACATTTCCAAAAATCATTTTCACAAAAAGGAGTCCAATTGTTGGGGTAAAAGCCAGATATGCGCAGTACCACCTACGCTTATTCCTTTCCATTAAGATCAAAAGAAGCGCATAGCCTCCCGCAATCAAAAATGGTCCGGCATAGGAGAATCCAGCGACAGCTTCCGATATGAAATAGAAACCTCCCATTGGAGCAAAATCGTCAGGAAGTAGTTCCGAAATTTTATTGACCCAGTTGTCAAAAAATGACGGATTGGCTCTTGGCTGTCCACCTTGGGATGGTAACCATGCTATCGGATCTAGAACGTATGACCCGCCGAATGTATAAGGCAATTCGATTCCGCTTTGGTGCTGTATTGCATAGATAGATTGCAAAGAAGAATAGGAGCCCATGGCTCCTTCCACCGTAATAGGAATGACCAGCTTTTCTATCATAGAGTTGCCGCCAACCATAAGGCTTCTTGTACCTATGGTTGCGAGGAGCCCTAGCAATAAGCATAAGTAAACGCGCTTTTTTTTGCGCAGTTCAATTTGGTTATTCCAAATCATAAAAGTAAGGATAATGAGTGGAAGCCCTGTTGTTCTTGCGCCATCAATTATCATGATCAATATGTTTTCAAAAAAAATGACCAACGCCCACTTGTCCAGGCCAAATTTATATAAATAAAAAAGATATGCTGCTACCATCAATTCTTTGGAATAGGCCGTAAAGCCATAAAGCCACCCTCCCGTTGTTTTTCCTGTGCCGTAAGCCGCTGTAAGCGAATTCCAACCATAGATGTGCACGAAAAAAAGAGTGAGAAAAAACAGGGGACTTAGGATAAAGACAAAGCTTTTTGATCTTTCTTTGTGGAAATTAGCAATTCGCGGGAACGACACATTTCTGTAAAAGAGTAAATGGGCTATACCAAACGCCAGATTTGCACTTGCGGCGAGGAGCAACTGGAACGCTATTAACGATCGATCTCCCAACAGATTATTGGCAAACGCATCTACTTTTGCGGCGCTCCAAGGAACTAAATTATATAGGATCTGGAATAAGGAAAAAACGCTATACGGTGAAAGAAGCGGTATCTTCTTGATCGTAGCTACTAATATTAAAAAGATCATCGACATAACGAAGATACAAAATTCCACTTTGCATTTGTCCTATCAGCAATGAATTGTTAGGAGCTACCATAACCTCGGCGCTATATACCGAAATACTTATTTAGGATTGAGCACACCGCTCTGATCCCTCAATATGGAAATGTGTGACAGATACTTCAACAACATTGTATAGCGATCAGCCCCCAAAAAGCGCAGTAATAAACGAAGTAGTCCGTTCAGGGTCAAAAGGCGCCAGTCACTTTTTGGATAAGACTTCGCTGTGTAAGAACCTGCTGAGTCAAGGTTGCTTAAAAGTCTTTTTGACTTGGCCCAAGCATAGAATTTTGACGAACTACTAAATGGATTCTCTCCAGAAAACTCGTCAAGGTTAGAAGCGTAGATGGCGCGCGTAAGATGGTTGATGTATTGACCATTATCAAAAATGCCAAATGCATATTTTTCTGAATGAGAATCGCGAATTCCGTGACTTATCAATTCTGCGCGATAGTCTTCAATTATCTGGCGTAGATCCGGCCGATTTGTAAGATCAAAACGGTCTGTGTATTTTGAAATTTGCTCTCCTCCGTCTACCGAAATGCCACTGAAATGAAAAAACTCAAGAGACCTGGATTTGTTGACCACCCAGGCATTACCATTCTGAGACAGTTGCCTTTCTTGCAGATTCCAATAGGCCATATTGCATCCTGGGCTCTTCAAAATCTTTATAGAATCAAAAAAACAAGGAACGAGGTTAATCCATTTTTGATCAACAAATAAACCAGTACGTTGTTCGCTAAAAGCAAGTTTCAGACAACGGTTCTCCCACCATGACAAAAATGTATCTGTTTCAGCGCGTTTGCTGACGGCAACGAATCCGAGATTAAATACACCACACGAGAGCAGAATCGATTCTGACTGGCCATCATCTGGGGCTGGAGACGTAGTATGAGGCGTAAGGACGATGGCGTGTTCGTCTAGCGCACCGAAGACGGAGTCAAGAGCACGATAGACACGAATATCTGGGTCCAGATATACAACCTGTTCAATGTTGCGTGCAAGCAAAAACTTGAGAAAGGTAGGTTTAACATTTGTGTTTAGTTCAAGAATGTCATACTTAAAAGCAACTGATAAAAAATCCTGAACGCCTAATTCCTCTACCGTAATCAATTCAAAATGCTCGATTGTACGATCAAAGCCCGAAGGGAGGCGATCAACAATTAGTACGTAAAATCTGTAACCTTGATGAAATTGGAGAAATGAATCGCATAATGTCCGAGCATACGGAAGGTAGTTGAGCGAGACTATTGTGCAGGCAGCACGAACCATTAGAGTTTTCTCCATTCCTGAGTTGTAAGATCGAATCTTTTGAGTGCCACCGCAGGAACTCCTGCCGCAACGGTAAAAGAAGGTACATCATGTGTAACCACAGAATTAGCACCAATTACACTACTATCACCGATTTTTACTCCCGGCATTACTATGACTCCGTCACCAAGCCAAACATTATTACCTATTATGGTCTCAAGATTGGATGTCAAACGACGCTGAGCCGGCGATACAAAAATGTCCTGCTTAGTTGTCTCCGCATAGTCTCCGTGCTGATGATCAGTAATCAAGACCTTACTTCCAATCAGCACTCCATCTCCAATTTTCACTAAGCACGTAGCCGCAATATGGCTCCAACGGCTAATAAAAACATTGTTGCCGATCACAATAGATGGAGAAAATGCTTGTCCAGGATAAGCTGTAATAGCTTCCATCCAAAGTCCTTCAGCAGCGTGGAAATTTTTCCCTATATGCATGTAGGCCAATCCGCGCAAGTGGCAACGCGGACCGAACGCAATGTCAGGACAGCCGAGTTTAGCACCCAGTGTCCATCGCCGAAAGATGCATCCCATTCTGCGCACTAATTCGCTGCTCAATAAATACAGCCCATTTTGGGCAAAGAAGCGTGACACTTGCCGAAAAGCGCTTATAAAAAATGTTTTATGCACGATGATCAAATACTGAAACACTTTCAAGTATTTTGTTGTACAGCGTTGCAATACGCGCAGCATGTTGTGCCGGAGTTTTTAAGCGCTGGATACGCGCGGAAATCTCTTTGATTTGGGCGATGCAGAGGCCTTCAATCCAGGTGACAGCCAGTTTCTTTTCCGAGGGATTGTCAGGGTCAAACAAAAAGCCTGCTTCTTCTGAAACGATGTCTGGTACTCCTCCCCGACGTGTACCAAGAACTGGAATACGGTTGTTGATAAATTCCATAGCAACTTGTGGCCCATTATCTTCCCAAATCGGTAAAACCAATCCCACGTCCGTTCTTGCAAATATTGTAGGCAAATTCTCGGGTACATAGCTTCCGTGGCAAACAAGACCATGTCTGCGAAGACGTTTTTCATAGCCGTCATGAACACGTCCATAAAAATGGAATTCAATATCTTGTCTGCGCACGGATTTCATCAGCTCTTCAAGTACACCTGCGCCCTTCATCTTATTGAGCGTTCCCAAAACAGTCAGCCTGATTTTATCTGAAGGAGTTTTAGCCACCGGATTCATCAATGCTGATTCGTTACCAATCTGTTCCACCACAAAATTTGCCTCGGGGACAATTTGCTTATAAATCTCGGCCGTCCTCGTAGACACGGGAAGAAGAAGCGCCGCTTTCTGAAGAAACGCTCTCATAGCTTCCAAGCGCTGCTTTGGCCTGGAAGAAGGAATCCGTGGGAGAACGACGCCGAGCTTTCGCGCAGCTCTTCGAAACAGGTTGATCTGGTCAAGACGGCCCACACATAATTGGCATTTTTGAACGTCAACTTCTCTGCAGATATTCATCTCAACGTCCATCATGGAAATTCTAGGACAAATGTAGAAGTAATCATGAAGACTTACCACATACGGTACACCAAAGCTGGCAAAGTCGCGTAGAAACTGCATTGGGAAATCCAGTGCCATATGGAAGTGAACAATATCAAAATGCTCTTTGCTCAAAAAATTTGCAACTTGGTCAGAGGTCGGATCTTTGTCTACAATTTTCAACGAGAAAGGAATCACACGTGACGAAATGTAGCCTTCCACATTGACTTTATTCAAATGTGCCGCATGTTTCTCGGGTCGTGCCAATACATGCACTTCATAGCCCAAATTTTCTTGTGCCTTTGCTAATGCACGAACATAATTAGTAATTCCCCCAGGATAAGAGAGCGGGAATCCAGTTGATATGTGCAGGATTTTCATTTTATGTTTGCGCTTCTCCAGGTTTCAAAATCAAAGCATGGGGATAAATGGGTTGATACAAATTCAAACGGTCAAAGGCTCAGATAGGGGCGATTCCAACAACGCCAACTGTGTGGTCTTCAAAGCAGCAGCCACGATCTGGTCCATGTTGTAGTACCGGTATTGAGCTAGTCGCCCGACAAACAAGACGCTTCGTTCTTTGGCGCTCAATGCGTTGTACTTTTGAAATAGCTCTTGGTTTTCTGGCCGAGGAACAGGGTAATAGGGATCTCCCTCGTCTTGTGGGTATTCACGAACAATGGATGTTCCGCTTTGCTTCTGCCCTGTCAGGTGCTTAAATTCAGTAATACGCGTAAAATCCTGCTCGTTCGGATAATTGACTGTTCCGACCGGCTGGAACTGATCAACTGCCGGCATGTGTTTATGCTCAAATCGCAGTGAGCGGTAGGGTAGCTTGCCCAATTTGAACTCAAAATATTCATCGATCTGTCCTGTGTAAAAGAGCAGGTTCCAAGACGAATGTTTGCGGAACTCGCGAAAATCTGTACTAAGCTGGACGCGAATATTGTGATGATCGAGCATGCGTGCAAACAGCTTAGTGTAACCATCTGCCGGCATTTTCTGGAAAGAGTCTGTGAAATAACGGTCATCTGTGTTGGTGCGAACCGGGATGCGAGCTGCAACACTGGCGCTCAATTCCGATAGATTTAGGCCCCATTGTTTGCGCGTGTAGCCACGAAAAAATTTATCGCAAAGATCGCGACCGACACTGGACAGGACAACGTCCTCACTAGTTTGGATGGGATTGCACAGCTCACGAGTGCGTTCAAAAAACGCGGCTACACCTGCTTCGTCCAACGAAAGGCCGTAAAGCTTGTTTACGGTGGTCTGATTGATGGGAATGGGGTACAGCTCCGTGCCAAGCTTCGCTAGCACACGATGATCGTAAGGAATCCAATCGGTAAATGCTGACAAATAATCAGAGACAGACACGCTGTTGGTATGGAAGATATGTGGTCCATAGCGATGCACTAGAACACCATGCTGATCTAGCTCGTCAAAAGCGTTGCCACCAATATGCTTGCGCTTGTCGATGACCAGCACGGTTCTACCGGCTGCAGCACAACGCTCGGCAATCACACTGCCGGCAAATCCGGCTCCAACTACAAGAACATCAATTTTCATGCAAGCAACTTCCCTTAGCGTAAATCTGAATCTTGTTATGGCGTAAAACAACAATCATACCAGCCATCACGATAACCTCAGTGAAAAGCACGGAGGCACCTGCGCCTTGCGCTGCAAACAGGTGAATAAGCGGTATAGCGAGGGAAACGTTAAATACCCCAGCGATGATCAGTATTCTGCTAAATTGCCTATCGAAGCCGAAGGGGATCATAGTCTGGACACCTAGCACATTGCTTACAGCCACGATAAAAGGTAAGAACGCTATCCAGCGAATAATCGGAACGCTCCCGGTTGCTGCGTGGCCAAAACAAAGCAATGCCACGGGGCGTGCAAAAGCAAGAAGAAGGAAGGAAGCGAACAGCGAAATGGAGCCCATCCATAAAAGTATACGGGAGGTAAAACGGACCGCCAAGTCGCGGGAACGAGCTGCTAGCGCGTTAACATGCGGAAAAACAGCCTGGCTGATCGGAGTAATGAGTCCTTGTGCAGCACGAATCAATTTCTCTGCTGCGCTAAAATAGCCTGCCTGAAGATTCCCCGCTAGTAATCCCACAAGAAATACGTTTGTGTTTGTATAAAGGCTTACGGCCGCTTGCGAGATAAACAAGTGCCACCCTTCTACCAGCGCCAGCTTTAGATCAGATAAAGGCGGCCGCACAAAGTGCAGATGAAATTTTCTGAATGCAATCCACAATCCGATTACGCCACTGAACACTGGCACAATGGATTGAATTCCCAGAGCAAGGAGAGCATCCGAAGGACGATGCACAAAAACAAATAATGCAACTGCCCCAAGCAACCTAGATATCCCTATAACGACCGAGATATACCGCATTTGTTCCATTCCCTGGAAGAACCATGTTGGGAATAGGACACCCCCGACTACGGCAGCATAGGCAACAAAGAAAAATGCACTGTTTTGGCGAAACCGCGCTACCAAACCAATTACTGCAATCAGGATCAAAGCGCCGACAAGCGTGAGAAGCAGCTTGATTACCAACACAGAGCAAAAGATGAGCGAAACAACCGGACGATTGTCGTTTTGCTTGGCTATGGCGCGAGTTGCAGATAAATTGAATCCATAATCGGTCAACTGTACAAAATACTGCGCGAACGACTGGGCAAAAGCCATCATGCCATACATTTCCATGCCCAGCACACGGACCAAGTAAGGAAGCGTAGCCATTGGAATGATGTAGTTCAGGCCCTGCAGGATGTACAGCGAAAAAATGCTCTCAACCAAACTTCGCCGCGTGTCAAATTCTTGTGGCTTCTCTGGTTTCATCGGAGCATACTTGCTCGTGTTTTCTACAGCACAGAGCACAGGGGAAACAGAAACACGTTCGTAGATCTTCACCTAGAAGACACCTCTAGGGTTTCCTGGGTCATGTCTTCAAGGCTAATGCTTGAATCGCCCCAATGGCGCGTGGCGCTCTTGAGGATCAAGTTTAAATCGGAAAGGAATGTTGCACGTGCCATGTACTCTACATCCAACGACATTTTTGTCGGAAGGACAACTTCGCGATAGAAGTCATCCAGCTCGTTTTTGGGGATACTTGCAAGCATTTTGCTCTCTCTCGCAAAAGCAATCGTTGCAGATCCCGTAATACCTGGGCGACACCAAAGTTCTCCAATTTGGTGCTCTGGCAATTTTGGCCGTGCACCTACCAAGCTCATATCGCCGACAAGCACGTTGAACACCTGCGGCAATTCATCGAGCTTCCAGTGACGCAAAAATGGACCGATGGAAGTAAAGCATCTGCTCTTAGTTGTAGTGACTGCAGGACGCCTATCATCCAGCGAGTGTTTGAGCGTACGAAACTTGATAATCGTAAAAAGCTCGTTTCCCTTCCCTATTCTTTTTTGAAGAAAAAAGACTGGTCCTCGCGACGTGAAACGGACGGCGACTGCAATAAAGGATAGAACCGGGAGCCAAAGCGGGAGAAAAGACACAACACACGCAATGTCGAAAAGCCGTTTTGTAATGGAGCAAGACCACCTGCTAGGCCTCTCCTTTGGCAATTTGTTCACTGGTCCTCCCTTGGCCCGAATGCAGAACTTCGATGTCGTCCATGCTCGTTTCCAGCGTAAAACGCTGTCCTGTCGCCAGTAGTGTCATGACGACCTTGCATTGCTTGCAGAATTTCGTTACGACCCCTTCTGTGCCCTTGAAGATGCCACGGCCAACACGGACTCGCGTACCCTCTGCAATGCCGACGTGCGGACGGATCACACAGCCATTTTCAAGCCCTTCGCGTATCTGATCGATCTCGGCAGCACTGACCGTCTCACGCTGGCCATCCCCCAACAGGCGAAGCACACTTGGGATTGTCTGGACAGCGGTTCGCACATCTGGCGTAAAGCGCACAAACACGTATCCGGCAAAAAGGGGCCGCTCTACCGTGACCATGCGATCAGTCCACCGCGATTGCTCACTGTAGAGCGGCAAGTAGTGCTCAAGCGTGCGTGCCGCCAAGTGCTGCGCCACTCGCCTTTCGTGGTTAGCAACAACGTGTAAGACGCTCCAAGGGCGATTCAACATCGTTTTGTCTTCAATAGAGGTCATTTTGCTCGAATCCAGCCATGCTTCGCCCCGTCGGTCCCATCCAAGGATAGGCACAACATCACTCCTTGGCGTATTCTAGCAACGCTTGGCGTAACCTACAAGTTCTTATTGATTGGTTTTGTGCGTTAAAAACGCTTCAAGGATGGATCTGGGCATCAATATCTTTTTTGGATGGAGTAAGTCCCAGCAAATAGTGCAAAGGCTAAATGCCGGGACAATGTTCCATCCGTTTTATGCGGTGCATGTTCCATGGGGAGAGGAACTCAACCAGAGTACGTCTTTTTTCTTGATGAGCGCAGTTCACTTTTGAACAGAAAACTGGGTCACAGGGCAGAGGACCCGTGACCCAGTTGGGTAAATAGATAGATCGGCGGTTGATGGAGCGTTGGCGTTAAAAAGAAGGCCCCGGAAGAAAACGGCGGGATGACCGGAGCCTTTCCTCAGTGCACTGCAATTGGTCCATCCCCTGCCGGCAGGAATTGGCAGGCGATATAGAAAATATACCGTTGAAATCTTGCGAAAACAATCTTTTAATAAACGGCAAAATGCAGCATTTTCCGTCTTGGGACGTGGACAGCATTTGTACCGAAATAGAGTTGCGTAAGACGTTTCAATATGTACCCTTTTTGATCCAACCCGCTTGCTTCAAAACATCCCAATCTACCCTTTTAGAGACGAGCAACAAAGCCCCAGTCCTTTGCATCCTTTGGGCTGGGGCTTTGCTCATTGGCCATCTTCTTATCTCAGAAGGTGAGTTTTAAACCACCCTGCATGACGCGAGGTGCAATCGGGCCAATCGAAGTGATTTGGCCAAATGATCCTGAAGAAACGTCAGTGTTCGGCGTGCTAAAACTTACATGGTTGAAAGTATTGAAAAATTCCCAGCGAAACTGAACGACATAGCGATCTTGAATTTTCCAATTCTTTATGATCGCAGAGTCAGCTGTATTGACATAGGGAGCCTTGAAAATATTACGTCCCGAATTGCCGAAAGTGCCAGACGCATTCTCAGTAAAGGCTGCAGAGTTGACGTAATGCTTCAACCAGTTTGAGCGGTTGCCCGAACGGACATTGGGTGAAACGCCAGCGACAGCATCCGCTCGATCGTGATACTGTAGCGCACCCGAGTTGTTGTTGCCGTTGCCTCCCGAAATACTGAAGGGCTTTCCCGATTGCAGCGTGTAAATGGAACTGATCTCCCAAGAACCAAGCACCTGCTTGAGAATGGAATTTCGGTTGCTCAACGCCGGGGTGGTATAGATGAAGTTAGTCACGGAAATCAAGGGTACATTCATATCTGAAATACCCTTGTTATATTTCAACTGATCATCATACGGATTGGCGATACCTGGATAGCTGCCACCGTTCGAGATATTTCCGCTCGACGAAATATCGAGAACCTTTGACCAGGTAAAGTTTGACTGCACTTGGAAATTGTGCGACATATGCTTATCCAAGCCAATTTGCAGAGAGTGATAAGGCGAAGTACCGGAGCTGACATCGGCAAGCACTTGTCCAAGCAAATTGCGCGTGGCAATCGTCGACGTGTCACCATACTTTGTGCGTGTATTACTGTGGCCCGGGTTTTGGTCGACGATGACCGCTTGGTGATAAGATTCGCTGCCAATGTAAGCAATGTGAATGGCTGTACTTGACGTGAGCTGCTGCTCGACTGAAAAGCTCCAACTTTGCGTCATTCCTAGTTTGAAGTTGTTTGAAAAAATTGCCGGCAAATCCATCGGTGTTTGGAAGGTACTCGTCGAAGCCGGTTTAGTGCTCAACGAAGCCCAGTTATTTGAGGCAAACTGGTTGCCGCCCGAGAACGAAGCCCACGGATTTGATAAATCAACCGGAGTGGTTGTGGTGCCATTGACTAAGAAGGTTGGGCTAAATGGTGCCAGATCGGATGCATGGTTGTAGTTGGCATAAGGCAATGGGCCAGTGAACAAGCCAAAGCCGGCACGAAAGGCCGTGTGCGGTAGCTTAGCAGGTTGGTAGCTGATGCCGATGCGCGGCTCATAGTAACCGTAAGAAGTAGGCATCAAAGCCTTGTCAAGGCCAGAATCACCCGGGAAAACAACACCAAGCGGCGCATTCGGATATACGGTGCTTTGCTGTCCAGGATGCAAAGCCGCACCGCGTCCGCTTGTCGAGGCTGGTGGCAGGTTCGGGTCCCACCGCATTCCGAGCGTAACGGTTAAGTTCGGCTTCACACGATATTGGTCCTGAGCAAAAAGGCCAAGTTGCCATCCCTTCACGCTGGCAATTTCACCTGCGCCTTGCTCATAGGTGCTCACGTAGCCCATCAGAAAATCGGCTAAGCCAAAACCCGTATACGAGCCGTCGAAGGTAATAATCGGAGTGGTCGGATAATCGGTATTCTCCTGTGCAAATTGCTTATGCACATCAATACCAGCAGAGATTGTGTGGTTTTTCAGCGTTTTGATGATCTGGTCTGACAGGCCAAAGGTGCTTCTGCGCTCTGCGACCGGTTCATCCCAGTTTGAGCTAAATCCGTTATTGACTGTAAGACCTTCAAGGTAGCAGTGTTTCGGGATCTCGCTGACGTTGATATAGCGCGACCAGCAAACGGCATCACCGCTGGTATCGAGAGCAACCTGAGAGTCACTGATGTCCATCTGACTGTAAAAAATATTAAGGTTGTTAACGGTACTGTCGTTGATTGTCCAGTTATGGCCAAACACTTCGTTGTAATACTCGCCGGGTTCATCATCAGCAAGGGCCATCAGATTGCCCTTTACGTTGCCTCCTTTTTGCTCGTAATACTGTATAAAGCTGCGCAGGAAGAGACGTTGCTTGTCGTTGATTGTGTAATCAATGCGAGCTGTGCCTTCGTCATAAGGATACTTGGCCGCAGGCCCAACATAGTTGGTTAAGCCTGTTGCCGCATCCCCGCCCAAAGGCAAAGCTGTTTTAGCAATAGTCAAAGCTGCCTGGTTGAATTTGCTCGAATCGATTGTGTTATAACTCATTCCCGATTGATTAAAAGTCATTCCAAGCTTAGTTGTGACTGCGCTGAAGTCTCCCGAAAGCATGGCGGTTGTCGGCGTATAAGTTGAGTTAGTCGCGGCTGCCTGAGTCGCGCGAGTTCCCTGGTAGTTTACAAAGAAGAAGAGTTTATCCTTCCGAATTGGACCACCAATGAATCCACCGAACTGATTTCTTTTGAGCGTATCCACAGAATGCGAGAAAAAGTTCTTAGCATTCAGGTCGTTATTGCGAAGGAATTCAAACACTCCACCATGAAAAGCATTGGTGCCACTGCGAGTTTGCACGGTCACCACTGCATTCGGCGAAAAACCATACTGCGAATCAAAGTTGGTAGAAATGACGCGAAATTCTTGTGTAGCATCTGAATTTGGGAAAGGGGCAGCCAATTCCAGATAAGGGTCCATGTTAGGAGCGCCATCCAGCAGATAATACGTGCTTCCCTGTCGACCGCCACCTGACGAAGCGCTGGTTTCATCCGGAAAAGCATTTGAACTTTGCAACCACCCGCCCGATGTATTGAGTATGTTGGTTGTGCCCGTTGTCAAAAGAACCAAGCTGGAAGGATCACGGCCATTCAGTGGAAGCTCTTCGATGGCCGCTGAATTGACAACGGCGCTCAAATCGGCGGTGGTCACATTAATCAGTTCAGCATTTGCTGTTACTGTTACTGTCTCCTTGACATCGCCTACTTGCAGCGGAATGTTCAGAGTGGCGACCTGACCAATGGTGAGCACGATACCTGTTTGCACGCTTTTGCGAAATCCTGACCGTGTCACGGTCACCGCATACGACCCTGAAGGAAGCTGCGAGACGGAGTACAAACCAGTGCTATTGCTTTCAGTTGTCAACTTCATGCCAGTATTGACGTTCTGAACCTGGATTTGTGCTTTCGGGATGGCTGCTCCTCCCGAATCGCTGACGATTCCATTCAGAGTTGCTGTAACGATTTGGCCACCGGCGACCTCTCCAACAAAACACGCAATGATCGCTATTAACCACAAGCGCATATTTCGTTTCATGATTCTTTTTCCTCCAAAATGCTTGGTTTGTATACGTTTCCCTTTTTTCTGAAACATCATTTGGAAACGCTTCCATTTTTGCGTTTCATAAAGCGGGACCACTGTAGGCCGAACAATAAAATCTTGTCAAGAAAAAAGTGCGCGCATTGCTAATTTTCTATAACGTTCTTGTTTTTAATTGTTTACGCCGTTTCTATTTTATATCTTTATTCGCACCCATATTGATCCAAAAAGATGGCCGCCAGTGCTTGAAGCTGGCGGCCAAACGGCGAATACACTACATCAACTATTGTTGCAAACTGGGGCGACTGAAGCGATGTTGATATTGAAGCAAGGCTTCAGGAAGTCTGGTGCTGCGTACACAAGAAAGGCCGTGCTTGTGTGAGCACGGCCTTTCTTGGTTGTAAAACAGTTAGAACTTAATGTGGCCGGCAAACTGCCAGTCACGCGGAGTGTTGCTGACGCTGCTGATAGTACCGTAGGTTGACGATCCCCAGCTGGCGCTCGGGCCACTGAAGATCGCGTGGTTCCAGACGTTCATGCAGTCGGCTTCAAAGGTGAACTCTGTACCATAGCGATGCAGCGGGAAGCTACGTCGCAGGCCGGCGTCCACATCCCAGCTATACGGATTGCGCAGTCCATAAGCGGCGGTGCGTGGTGCATTGCCGATCAGATACTGTGCAGTGCTAACGCTGGAAACATTCTTCGGAGCAGCGAATGCGCTGGAGTCAAGATACTGGACAGCTGTACACCCTGTACCAACGCCCAAATTGCAAGCTGTGCGCCCATGCGCACCACTGCCGTATTTTCCGTGGAGGCGTCCATTGCCAGAGTAAGCACTATTCAGGTCTGGCATAGCCGTCCCTTGACCAGGAAGTGTCGTCGTACTGCTGCCTGACCAAGTAGCTGCGACCGGCGTACCGGAAGCAAAGGTAAAGATTCCAGAGAACTGCCACCCACTCGCCAGCCGACGCACCAGCATCGAGTTGCTACCAATCTGATTTTTTCCAAAAGGTAGCTGATAAACGCCATAGGCATGTATGCTGTGTGGAATTGAGATGGTAGTTAACGAGCGGTCGATGCGGTCTTGTTTGTAAGCTTTTGTACCACCCGAAATAGCGGTAGACGGAATGTCGTAACCACTGCGGAAGGTACCATCATCGCCTATGTTTTTGGCAAAGGTGTAGTTGATGTTGTAGCTCAATCCTTTGTGCATACGCTGGTTCAGCGTGATCTGCAAAGAATGATAGCTAAAGTTGCCGACGTTGCCCCAGGTGTCGGTGACGCCGCTGTATTGCGGAAAGTGCGTCAGCATCTGGGCGATTGTAGCCGAAGTACCATTACTGGCGCTTGCAGCAGTCTGGAAGAAAACAGGTGTCGATGCACTTGGAAAATACTTAGTTAGGATTGCGACGTTGTTTGCCGTAGCCGCCGCCGTTAGCAAGGGGACCTTGCCGGTGCTGTCGGTCACACTGCCAAGTACGGCCAAGTACTGCGGATCGACCTGATTGCTCCAGAGGCCACGGGCGTTGGTTCCAGTGGTGCCGTAGTTGATGATGAAGTGGCTCTCGTTGCCCACGTAATTGACGGCCAATGTCAGATCCGGTGTTAAGCCGCGTTCGAATCCTGCATTGAACAATATCAACTCTGGTGCGCGACTTGCAAAATACGGGTCGGCATAGCTGACGCTGCTGGCGCTGACCATCTTATTGCTTGAGCTGGCATAATATCCCGTGCCTGTTTCCTGTGCCGAGACATTGGGTGTTGGTGCGGAAGGATAACTGTAACCAGAGCCGAACAGGTCGGTATTGGCTAAGCCCGCAGTGGTGAAGCCTGTACTGTTGTTCAAGTAGTAGGAAGGACCGGCAGCACTACCTGAAATAGTTTCCGTCGGCCCAGTGGCGTTCATATTAAAGCCCATTTGCCCTGTGCCGTTAGAAGCACCACCTCGACCGCCTACGCCACCACCCTGCGAATAAACGGTCGCAAAACCAGCGCGAACAACGGTTTTGTCATTGTACTGGTAGGCCAAGCCGATGCGCGGTCCCCAGTTCTTCCAATATGTCTGTACCGGAGTGCGACATTCGCAACTGACGCCAGATCCACCCCAGTTGCCAGCAAACTGCAACATTCCAGCGGTGTTGGTCAGCGGGTTAGTTAGATTCGGATTCAGAAAAGTCCAGCGATCTTTGACCTCATGATATGGCGGCAGGTAGTCCCAACGTAGACCCAGTTCGAGCGTAAGTTTGGGCGTGACCTTTAACGTATCGCGAGCGTAAAGCGCAAAGGGGTGAAAGCGTCCACCGACTTCGCTGAGCGGTTGCAAGCCCAGGGTTGGCGCGGTAGTACCCGAAGTGGTGGAACCGCCGACGGCACCCAGCATATAGCTGGCAAAAGAGTGTCCTGTCGCGGTGTTATTCAACTGGTTTGAGTTGCTGCCATAGTTAGCCGTCGAATAGGCATTGTAAGCAAGGCTAAGCATGCCAGTGTAGGTGGCCGGATTGGCATTGTTAATCTGCTGCCACTGATAGGTAATGCCAAAAGACAGCGCGTGTTTGCCGTGTACATACTGCACGTTGTCGGTCAATGCATAGTTATTTGGCGTAGTCAGCTGCGTGGCTTGCTGGTTGCTGTTACCGGTCAGCGTCTGGATCGCAGAGCCAAACTTGCTGGTCGTGCCAAAGGCGATGCCTGGGAACTCCTCACTAGCTTGACCTTGAGGAAGATTCGACACGCCAAAGGTACCGATTTCGTATTTGCTTATTCCTTGCGTGGAATTGTGAAGGTTTTGCAAGAAACGCGTAAAACTGAATTTCAGCTGATTGACAAGATTTTGATTGATGGTGAGCACATGCTCGACAACGTAGTTCTTCGGGAAAATACTGGCCAGATCGCCACCCATATAAGGCAGAGGCAGAAACGGCGTGCTGTAGTTGTTCAGGTAATTTTCTACGCCGATGGCTCCTACAAAACTGAGACGCTGACGACCGCTGAGATCGTAGTCCACACGCCAGTCAGTCGAGTGGTTGTCATATCCTTTGGACGTGTTGCCCAAATAGTTGTTGGTAATTGAGCTGGTATTGCTCGGTGCCGGCATGAAGGCCATCATCGCCTTGGAAATTGGCGAAACCATGTTCGAGGGAATTACGTTGTATGTGGCCACGCCATCCTTGGCCCCCTGAAATGGCGTACGACTGCATACACTGCCCGTGCAACTGTTCGATGTCGGGTCATAGAGAATGGCTGGATTGCTGGTTCCAGTTCCGCTATAACCGCTGCCGTAATTACCGTTCAATTCGGTGAAGTCGCCACTCAGCATCAACTGTGTGGGAATGGTGTAGGTCGTTGGCGTGCTTTGATTACGAAGATGGTATTTGTCGTAAGCGAAAAAGAAGAAGAGTTTATCGTGCGTCTTGGGAACTACGCCGCCAAAGGAAATTGAAAGTTCATTCTGGTGCTCGACCGGCTTCGAGGCAGCAACCGAAGCGCCTGCTGCATTCTTGACAGTTTGTTCTTTGCCCAGAAAAGTCCATGAATCAAAAAAGGTGTTGCGGATAAAGTCAGAGACTTGCCCGTGATACTTCAAACCACCAGATTTCATGGTGAAGTTCATCGCGCCGGCACCCATGTACTCGGCCGATGGCGTGCTGGTCAGCACCTGAAACTGATCGACAGCCTCGACGCTCATGGTTAACGAAACCAAGCGATTGTCACCCTGCGCATTAACGGTTGTTGCTGGCATGCCTTCGAGGTAGAGTTGCCCAAGATAGTTTCCTGTACCGCCAATCACGGGCATACGCGTACCTGTCTGTGCTCCAGGCGTCAGCGTACTGAAGGCCGTTGGGTCACGCTGGGCGTTGCTCATCTGCAGCGGCAAGTTCGTGTAAGTGGTGTTTTCGACCGTCAGTCCGAGTGTTGCATCGGCTGTATCCAGCACCGGTGGTGCTGCGGTTACAGTGATCGTTTGCGTCTCTTCGCCCACACTCAGTACAGGATTGAAGACACGCATCTGAAGCGCATTGACCACAACGTTGTCCTGAATCTGTGTTTGGAATCCAGGTGCGGAAGTCTGCACTGTGTAGGTTCCAGGGTGCAATGGTGTGGCACTGTAGAAACCAGCAGATGTGGAATTGCGCTTGGTTACTATACCAGTCGCGGTGTTGGTGATCGTGACTATGGCACTGGGAATCACCGCGCCGGATGAATCGGCAACCGTGCCTTGCAATGCGCCTTCGCCTGCGGCCTGCGCAAATCCCATCTGTGCTGAATTGCACAGACAAAGAATTAGCAAAAGCGAAAAAGCACCAAGCCAACTGATCTTACGTGGTGTCAAGAATGGCTTTCTCATAACGTTACGTCTTCCTCCAGAGTCTTCAGAGTCTTGCTTGAAAAACTGCGGAAATCGCATGCATAAATGACCATCGTTTTCAAAGCGCAATCATTTTCTGTCCTGGAATATTGATTGTCAAGGAAAAACTGCGCGCATCAAATCAAATATCTAAATGGTTTATTTTCTTTGCATTACAAAGGGTATTTTGAACCAGGAACAAATTCATAAGGCACACAAGTCAGAAACGTCACAGAAAAGGCACAAAAAAGTGGCGCTGCGAAGATCTGCAGCGCCAAACGTGTTCAGGAAGCAGAACAGTTTTGATTAGAAGCTGACACGAGCAGCAAACTGCCAGTCGCGAGAGGCATTGCTCTGCGTACTAACAGTACCAAAAGCTGAATTGTTAGAGACAACGCCAATGCCACCAAAGACGACACTGTTTGTAACGTTGAAGCACTCTGCCCGGAAATTCAGCTTTATGTCATCCCAAAGAGGAAAGGTCCGATGCAGACCAGCGTTGATGTTGTAGGCGCTTGGTGCACGCAAGTCATAAGGACGCGTGCGTGCAACATCGCCAATCATATATGCACTAGGCGTAGTGAACGCACTAGAGTCAACATATGAAACGGACGAAATGGTTGCAGCCGTTACTCCATGTCCCCACTTCCCGTTTTTACGCGGTGAATGGCTATAGCCAGAGGTGTAATTCGGCATGCAAGTACCCTGCCCAGATGTTGTGCAGTTAGATGCAGTCACAGCAAGCGGCGTACCGGAATAATAAGTAAAAATCCCGGAAAATGACCAATCGCTTGAAAGATCTCGTATGAGTCGGTTATTCCTTCCGATATGTCCTTTGCCAAATGGCAAATCGTAACTTCCGTATGCAGTAACAACCTGAGGCTGGTCAGCAGTTCCTACAGAGCGATCGGCACGATCTTGCTTCCATGCCTTACCAGAGCTAATAGCAGTGGACGGAATGTCATAGCCAGAGCGAAAAGTTCCAGTATCATCGATTTCTCTTGAGTAGGTGTAGTTAAGGGTGAACGAAAGTCCATGTGCTGGGCGTTGATGCAAAACAACCTGGAGAGAGTTGTAGTTTGAGTTGGAAACGTTGCCCCAAGTATCTGCGACACTCGAATATTGCGGGAATGCAAGTAGCATTTGGACGATCGTAGCTTTGGCACTGACTGCACCCGCATTTGCATACCCTTGATAAGGAGCAGCAACTCCTGACATTACAGCCTTTGCAGCTGCAATATTGGCTGCTGTTGCTTGCTTGGGAAGTAGAGATCCAAGTTGCAAGTATTTTGGATCAAGCTGATTTAGCCATTTGCCACGCGCTGAACCAGGCAAGAAGTGGCTTTCGCTACCGACATAATCAACAGAAATTGACAAGTCGTTGGTAAGTTCACGTTGAACCCCAAGATTCCAAAAATTGAACTGCGGTCCTCTTCCGGAAATAACAGGATCGGGATAACCCGGCGCAGCACTTGCTGAGACATAAGCGCCTGTCGAGTCAACATAGTTTCCTGTGTTAAGAGTAGCAGCAGAATAGGAGCGACCCACTGGATCAGGAATGCTGTATCCAGAACCTCCAAAATTTGTGTTAGAAAGGCCGAGGGTTTGAAAACCAGTACTGTTGTTAAGGTAAAAAGACGGTCCAGCCGTGGAATCAATAAAAGATGGCGAACTGGTAAATCCGAGCTGGCCAGTTCCACCTGTATTGGCAGCACGACCGCCGATACCACCGCCGTGCGTGTACATAAGCGCGTATGAGGATCGGACAACCACTTTTGGTTTTACAGCCCAAGCAACACCCACACGCGGTCCAAAATAACCGTGATAGGTATGTACAGGGGTGCGGCAATTGCAAGCGTCAGCACCTTGGCCAACAAAGCGCAATGCACCAGGATTGCCAGTTGCAGGATTTACCACTGTTGGATCAAGATAGCTCCAACGATCAAGAACCTCATGCAGCGGAGGCATGAAGTCCCAACGCAATCCAGCATTTACGGTCAAGTTGGGGAGCACCTTGAAGTCATCCTGCAAATATACAGCAGCAGGACGATAACGACCGCCTAAAGCGGCAAAAGACTGTTTGGTAATGCCTGTTGAATTGACGGCTCCCATAAGATAACTAGCGTAGGGGGCTCCGGTAGACGTGTTATAGGTTGAGGAATTGCTTACAAAGTTAGAAGTTTCTGCATATGAATACGCCAGAGTGAATGTGCTTTCGGAAGTATCAAAAGAATCTCCATTTCCGTTCAACCATTGCATTTGGCCACCAAAGGTAAGCGCGTGCTTTCCTTTCATATACTGAACGTTATCGACAAAATCCCACGATTGACCGACTGCGGTATAACTGGTGTTTTTAGTCCAAGTGTCAGGTCCGTTTGTACCGCTAAAAGAAACACCAGGGAATGTTGTCGCTGCTTGTCCTTCAAGGCCTGTGATGCCTGCTGTGGATGATTCATACTTAGCAACGCCATCGGAAGGGCTTTTGATGGGTCCCCAACCACGGGTATATCCAAGTTTGACTTGGTTAATGAGATGATCGGAAATTGCCCAAGAATGTTCCAAAGCTGTAGCATTCATATTGGACGTGTAGTAAATTCCGTTTGAATACGGCAGCGGAAGAGTTGTGGTAGCACCTACATCCAAGCCAATAAAAGCACGTTGACCTTGACTGTATACGACAGAAAAGCGCTGGCTTGGAGTTAAGTTGTAATCGATTCTCCCTGTGAATTGAAAATTGTTAGTGCCATTGGGAACGCCGCCCAAGTAGTTACTTGTGATTGAGTTGTTGGTAGGATCAGGCAAAAATTTTGCCATGTAAGTACTGATCGGTGAAAGCTGTGAGGAAGGGATAACGTTTACAGAAGCTCCCGATAGAATGGGATTTCCTGCCGGTCCTGCACCTGATCCTGCCATATACCCAAATTGATATCTGCATGCGCCTGTTGTGCTATTCGCTGTACATGCAGTTTGAGTTGTTGGGTCGTAGATCGGCTGACTGATAGCGCTGAAATCTCCAGTGCGCATGGCCGCAGTAGGTATAGTCAAAGTACCAGGACGAACTCCTGCGGTGTAATGGAATTTGGTGTATTGGCCAAAGAAAAACAGTTTGTCACGAAGGATAGGGCCACCAAGCGCAAAACCAAATTCATTTTGGTGTTCTGAGGGTTTAGGTGCTGCGACAGTAGCTCCAGCAGCATTCTTCTGTGTAGCGGCCGGAGCGGTAAATCCCCAAGTATCAAAAGCCGTATTACGCAAAAAGTCGTATACGGTTCCATGAAACTTGTTCGTTCCGGATTTGATGGTAAAGTTTGAAAATCCAGCACCTTGATACTGAACAGAAGATCCAGCAGTTTGCACCTGAATCTGATCAACAGCATCAACAGAAACTGAATAGCTGACGCTGCGATTATCCGATTGAGTGCCCGAACTACCTAAAGGGATTCCTTCAAAGTAAATTTCTGAGAGATAGGAACCAGTGCCAAGAAAATTGGCACCGCGACTACCCGCTTGGGCGCCCGGAGACAACGTAGCAAAAGCCGTTGGATCTCTTTGTAGCCCATTCATTGTCAGTGGAAGTTCGGAGTATGTTGCGTTTTCAATTGTAGCGCCGAGAGTCGCATTCTCAGTCTGTATCGCTGGCGGAGCATCTGTGACTGTAATTGTTTCGGTTTCTTGTCCAATATTGAGGTGGACGTTTACGCCGACAACAGCCAGTGCATCAACCGTGATGTTTTCTCCGATGTAACGTTGAAAACCTTTTGCCGTCACTTCCAGCGTGTATACGCCTGGCTTTAGCGGCGAAACCATATAATAGCCACTGGACGAAGAAGAGCGCGTTACGATCGTTCCAGTTGCAACTTCTCTCGCTATTACTGTTGCATCGGAAACAACTGCGCCTGTGGAATCAATAATAGTGCCGCTTATAGCACCATTACCTCCGATTTGCGCTCTTGCCGACAGAGTTGACCATCCCAATAAAATTGTCAAAACGAGCAAACTTGACAAAGAAAATGTACGAAACCTTTCTTTGTTCATCGATCTGCGTCTCATATTTCCTCCAAGATGTGTTGGATAGTAAAAATGATTTTCAAGAAACCGTTTTCTTTTACGGTTGTAAAAACGATCTCTTTCAAATCGGAATAAATATTGATCTTGGAACGCCAAGATGTCAAGAAAAAATTGCGCGCTTTGGAAGAAATCTGTAAACGTTTAATTATCTTTATGCTACAGGCTTTATTTTTCATCCGAAATAAATTCATAAGAGGGATACGGGGCAAGAAGCACCTCAAATCGGCACAAAAAGGGGCGGCACTGCCGAACATCCGACAGCACCATTGCAATGGCTCCTTAGATATAGAGCACAAGCCCCCGAAAAATCACAGTAGACAAAAAATTTAGATTGGCTCGACTCTACCTATAGAGGGTAGCCATGTCCGCGACAGGCGAAGAACCACAATCTGTTCGAGTCAACGTACGCAGCGACTGCATCTGTCGGAACCACGGCCAACCCATCGGCAACCTGGTCTTCATCGATCCTTGCTGCAGGGTGCATTACGCAGAACTTGAAATCAGCGCCATCATCGCCATTCCGAAGACCGAAGTCACGGAAGCAGAGCTAGCAGAATGGCGCAGTCGGCGCGAACCGGCAAAAAAGCGCGTCAGCTACCCCAAAATGATGGTGGCCAAAAAATGAAACGATCCTTTATCGCTTTGGGACGCCACCAGAGCAGCATGAACAAGACGGAAGCAGTAGGAAAGTACGGCAACCATCAAGCCATTGCCAGCGACGGAAAAGTGCTTTCCAGCAAGCGGGAATGCCGGAGATATGAAGAGCTTCTTCTCATGCAGAAGTTGGGCTTAATCAAGAATCTTCAAACCCAGGTGAAGTATGAGTTGATTCCCAAGCAAAAAGGTGAACGGGCCGTTACGTACACCGCAGATTTTGTTTACCAAAACGCACATTTGCATGTTGAAGACGCAAAAGGATGCAAAACACAGCAATACGTCATCCGTCGCAAACTCATGCTGTGGATTCATCAGATCAAGGTCGAGGAGGTGTGATGGCAGAAAAACCGCCGTTTCCGCTTTTGATTCTTAGCGACGCTCCCTCCGCATCGAGCGGCTTGGGGCGCATCTGCCGCGATCTGGCCACCCGCATCCATGAGCGCATGGGTGACGTGTGCAAAGTTGCAACGCTCGGGTACGGCGGACCCGGCTCCTGCAAACTTGGCTTCCAGCAATACACGATCGAAGGCTTGTCCGATTGGGTCGTTCCCACGCTTCCAGAAGTCTGGAAAGACTTTGCCGGCGAGGAAAAAGGCGCTGTCCTTTCCATCTGGGATGCCAGTCGGCTGGCATGGTACGCACAGCCCGAGCGCAGCGAGCAGCTGGCCGCCGAGCCTGTGCTGCGGAGCTGGCTCATCAAAGCGCCATTCAAGCGCTATGGCTATTTCCCATTTGACGCGGAAGGTCCCAACGGCAAATTGAGCTTCCCGCTGCGGCAAACGCTGCTTGGGTTTGATCGTGTTCTGGCGTACGGTGCATGGGCAAAGGATCTGATCGAGCGCTCGATCGGCGAAGAAGAAGCCGACTTGCGACATCTCGATTACCTTCCCCACGGCATCGACACAAGCGTGTTTTACGAGCGCGACCGCGCGCAGTCGCGCCTGAAGTTTGGCTCCATCACCGGTGCGCGCCTGCTCATCCATGCTCCACAACTGTCCTCGATTATGGACAACGAAATCCTCGTCGGTATAGTTGCCACCAACCAGGCACGCAAGGACTGGGCACTGGGCATCCAAGCCGTCGCTCTGCTTGCCAAAGAGCGCAAAGTTCGGCTCTGGATTCATACCGACGCACTAGAACGGCATTGGTCCATCCCTGCCGAGCTGGCCGACTACGGGCTGCTCGACAAGGCGATGATCTCGCTTGGCTATTTGTCCGACGACGACATGGCACAAGCGTATTCAGCCTGCGATGTGACGTTGGGGG
>Ga0255353_1000254_pt1 | contig 34960 bp, 42 predicted proteins | sample HBST25metaG_FD_189941 | JGI IMG/M metagenome (GOLD analysis project Ga0255353, IMG submission 189941) | Peat soil microbial communities from Stordalen Mire, Sweden - H.B.S.T25 | ecosystem: Environmental > Terrestrial > Soil > Wetlands > Peat | place: Sweden: Norrbotten County, Stordalen Mire...
CAGTTCTTCCAGTCGGCCGCGCTCATCCTCGCTGAGTGTAACGCGATAACGGGGTGTCATGCCCTATCGTTTACCAAAAAACGCCGGGCGTCAATATGCGAAATACAAGATGTTACGTGGTACTAGGTCAAAATGGAACTCGCTATCGAGCTGTGCATAGAGGGCGCGCGGGGTTGGCCAATCCACAGACTGAGAACTGAAGGCTGCCTTTTGTCCTTTCATTCTTCCTCATCCTCAACCGCGGCGCGCGATTGGCGAACCGCATCAATGGACGCCAGATTGCCAAGGGTGGCCCGAACGCCGCGGTCGATCACGGCGTAGATTTTGGCGCGGTCCGCGAGGCCGATGAGTTGCGGCGCAAGGCTGGACGGCAAGGCTAAGATTAAGGTTTGAATGGACTTATTGGCGGAGGCGAGGACGCGCTCCACATCTGAGATAGCGGCAACCTCGCCGCGCTCACGGGCAAGCTGCAACTCTTTCAGATCGGCCTCGGCGCGGGTTTTCCGGGCGAGGGCGGCATTCATGGTTTCAAGCGGCTCCGCATCTGGATTGGAGGGCTTGCGATTTCCGCCATTTCCGCCGTTTTCGGCAATCCGAAAGGCTACATACCAGCGGAGGGTTTCCGGCCAATCGAGGGTGCGGCCGCGCGGATCGCTATTTGCCGGTAAACCTTTATCTTTGATCCAGTTGCGGACTTGCCGGTCTGTAACTCCAAGCAACTCCGCAACGTCAGCAACCGTGAGCGCGGAGTAGCTTTTCGGGTTTTCAGCTTTCGGCATAAGGGCGGAAACGGAAATCACGGTTTTTGACTCTGGCGCTAGAAGACACCGGAGCTGGCGCGTCACCCCCAACCGAGCCCCACCAAGGAAGGACCCGCGAGCCGGTACGGCACTGACGCCCGTCTTTTGAACAGTCACAAGCTAGTTATTATCAATGGGTTATCCGATAAACCTCCAAGAGTGGCGGCTGGCCCGTTTGGGAGCATTTGTATAAGAGCGAGGCCCGCAAGCCAAGCTCACAACGCAGCCGCCCTCTATCTCTGTTGTGCTACGAAGCGTCTGATCCGCGCTAATTTTGCGGGTATTCCTCGCGGTACTCTTCGATTTCATCTGAGTGGTAGCCGTCTGATTCCATGCGCCGCCCCATAGATTCCGCCAGATTGCGTAATCGAATCAATTCGTTGCAGACACAAGTAATAGCCCCGCCGCAAAGTATTCCAGTCGAACGTATCTCTTTTGCTGTCAGCTTTGTACGGTTTGGTCTGTAATCGTCATCGATTTGTATCATCACTTTCCTTTCAGTTCATCCAGCCAACGCAACCGCCCTCTATCTCTGTCTTACCTGTGTGGTCAGAAACCGCGCTAATTATGCGGGTGATAGATCAGATCGTGCGGATGACAGGGTATATTTGACTCGATTCCGTCAAAGCGCACATATACGCTGTTGTCATCCTTTATCGCGTTGACAATATGGACAATCACACCATCACGAGCTGCGCAGCCGATCTTGTTGAGAGTCACACGACTCCCAACTTTGGCGGCCATATCGACTGTTGACCTCATATCGCAATCCATCATTTTCCTTTCAGTTCATCCAGCCAATCGGCCCACGCTTGCAGCATCTCGGCGCGTTGCTTGGCATATTGGGCGCGGTTGTACACACCGCGCACGCCCTTGAGTTTGTGGTTGAGCGACTTCTCAATCACGTCCGTGTTGTACTCTTGCTCACTCAGATTGGTGGCCGCGGTGCGCCGCAAATCATGCACTGTAAAGTGTTCTATCTTCACGTGGATACGGCTCAGCGCACGGTTGAGTGTGCTGGCTGCAATCGGTGTGTGATCCGCCTGGCGCATGGGAAACACAACGCTTGCATGTGGATGCCGTTCGCGCTGTGCTCTCAGCAACTCTAATGCCTGCTGGCTCAGTGGAATTACGAGCGGCGTGTCCGTCTTGCTGTGCGCCTTCGGTAAAGCCCACTCAGCCTTGTCCAGATCGAACTCATCCCAGCGCGCGCGCCGTGCCTCGCCTTTGCGGGTCAATGTCAACAGAATGAACCACAAAGCCGATTTCAGATCGGGCCGAATCCGAGCCGTTCCGAGGGCCTTGAGAAACGCCGCAATCTCCGCCGGCTTGAGCGCCCGATTGCGCTCACTCATCTCCGCCACAAACTTCCCCGGGATCGCAGCCAGCGGATTCTTATCCGCCACGCCCCGCACAAGCGCATAGTCCCACAATCTTTTCAGCAAGTTACGAATAGCTAATGCGCTTTGCGGCTTGCCGTCCTCAACGCGCTTGAAGATCAGCTCACGCACGTCGTCTGTGTGGATCGAGCTGATTGCCCGGTTGCCGATCACCGGATACACGTCACGCTCCAGATACCGGCGCATGGGCGCAACATCCCGCCGGCGGCGCTGTACGTGCCCAGTCAAATACTTCTCACCGAACGCTTTAACCGTTTCGCCGCGCTCTTTGGCAAGTTTTTCGGCGCGGCGCTGTTCGGCTGGACTCATCCCCTCCCGAACGCCAGCCATCAGCGCGGAATGCCGTTTCCTGGCGTCCGTAAGGCCGATCTGGGGAAATCGGCCCAGCGTGGCAACGCTATGCGTGCTAGCAAGCCTGTAATGCGCGCGCCAAACCTTCAATCCACTCCTCATCACCTCCAAACCGAGTCCGTGACCATCGAACACGGTATAGCGCCGGTCACGCGGCTCAAGTTTTTGGATTTCGGCAACTTTCAGCGCCACGTTTTGTCCTTTACTTACAAATGTCCATACAAACCGTGATTTCGCGCAAGAAACGGTTTGTTTTCTATGGCCGTCCATTTCTAGGTAGAGAAAATAGCCGCGTGGACCATTTCCGAGAGGCATCAGGAAAATGGGCAGATGGTTCCAAGCATAGAAAAGCCCGACCGAAGCCGGGCTTTGTGTGATTGAAGTGTTGATCACGACGGTGCCTAGTCGGCGATTGCTACTTCCAGAGAAGATTCCGGCACTATAGTCAAGAACTCCCGAGTCTGAATCCTTCGCAGCGCCGACACGAGCATAGTGCGTTCATCGCTGTACTCTCCCGAGTCCAGGACGCGAGACTTTGCTCTAACGCGGACGTAACAGCCTCCGTTGATCGCGTGGATCAGGCCATAATCGGTGTCTGTCATATCAGCTTCCCTGATCACACCCGGCTCGCAGATAAAGTACCGTTCATTGCCTACGAGCCTGTTAATCCGAACGCATGGCTTGTTCTTGTTCGCGAGAAAATCGGATCGACTCGCTTTGCACTCGACGACAATCGACTTATGGGCCTGCCATCCAATCGCGTCCGGATTCTCCATTGCGGTGGTCGATATTTCGGCCAGCACAGCCCCACAATGCTGAGTGCCCGTAAGCCATCGGACAGCCGCCCGCACAAGTTCTTTATGTGTCATCCTTTCATCCTTTCAAAGGTACCGTCGTGCCAGCCGAGGCGAGTTCCAGTTCCGAAGCATCCGCCAAACGCTTCAACGCAGCCTCTGCTCCCATGCATCGCCGCGCGATCTTTACCCCCGCTTCCAGGTGATGGCATCCCACGTATCCCATCTGAGACGCAAGTGCGCGATGCTCTTCCTGCCAGCAGCTATGCATATCAAGGAACTGTTTGTACTCGCGCCACCGCGCCGGTAGCGTCACCCATTCCCGCATCCGCTCTCCAAACCGCATCCACTGTTGCTTCACCGCTGCCACCTTAGCCATCGCGTTTCCTTCTCGGTTGCTCTCGATTTTTACTGTCCGCTGTCCATGGAGCGGGTCCAGCAGATGCTTTTCGACAAGCTCCACCTTGCCAGTCCAATGTGCGCCGGCGGAATTCGTCGCCAGACCTTCATAAGGCTGCCCTGCTCCGCAGAATCGCGCCGCCATTTTCTCGGCGTAGCAGTTCCGGCAACCTTCACTCACCCGGCTGCATCCTCGCAGCGGGTTCCATGTGCTATCGCACCACGAAATCTTCGTAACTTCACCCATGATTCTCACCTCTCAAATCGTTCCAGATTTCAGTACATTCCGGCTCGCCGCTGTTGAGCACAGGCACAAACTCAACCTCGGTATCATCTATCACCACGTTGATTGCGCCATACCCGATGGACAGCGCAACCACGGCGCCGGGGCGCGGTTTGAAATCGTCATGCGGCTCATACTCCATCAGCTCCGCCTCACTGCATTGCAAACAGCGCCAGTTGATCCATCGCCGGCACACACCGCGGAGCATCGAATAGAGGCTCCGCGTCGTCTTGGAGCCCGCGCGCGCTCAGCTCATCCAGGCGCGCCCAGGCCTCGTCATTGTCAAAGTCACCGGCCATATCGATTGCGTTGAGCAGCGTAATGCGCTCTTTATCGGCATCGATTCCCAAGCGGTCACAGCACTCCACAAAGCTCATGAACCGCCGCTTTGATGCGGACCCCGGCTCTGACCGCGCAATCCAATCGCGGGCCAGCAGAGCCGCATCCGTGGGCCTGGCCGTTGGCTTCGCCCCGGGCGCGGGCATCGCCTGAAGCACGCCGCGCGATTGCGGAAAGATTACGAGGTCACAGTTCGCATCGATCAGCGCCACCTGGATAAACCGCACAAAGAATTGCAGGACCGGCGTGTAATTCCATTGCCGCGCGGCCGCCTGCCATTTACTCACGTCCAGCTTGGATTGCTCTGCCATTGCACTTACCTCGGTTTCGTTTCCCGCATACCGGGCCACCGCTTCAAAAGTTCCTCTTCGCTGTTTCCCGTGTCGTCCATCCACACCGGCGCCCATCGCCAGAATGCTTCAATCTCCGCCGCTCGCCGCCGTGCCTGGCTGTTTCGTTCCACCGCCGCGCGCCGCGCCTCTTGCCCGGCTTCGATCTGCGCCGCCACTTCATCAGGCCGTGGAAAGAACGCCTGCCCCGGTTTGATCCGAAGCGCCTCCAGCGCCTGTTCTACATTCGGGAGAGAGTATTTCAGGGCCAACCGCTCGAAGTCTGTCAGGTACTCCTCCGTCGATTCCGTCATGTCCTGATTCGTCCATCGGCGTTGCGCGGCTTCCAGTAGCATCGTCAGGCGTGAACCATCCGCGCTTGATAGCCGCCTCTGCAAGGCCGCGGCGGTTGGCGTCAACGCGCTGCTTAGCTGGGCTAGGGTGATTTGCTCCATGGCTTGTCTCCTGACTAGCTTTAAGTGGAAAAACTCCGCGCCAGCCGTTCGTGACGCTCTGGTTGAGAACGTCCTCGGCCTGCTGCCCTTGCGCTTCCAGCTTGACCAGATCGGCCACGATGAGTTGCCGGGCGCGGTCTGTGAGCGGCGCGCGCAGTTTCCGGCGCATTTCCTCGAAGTCATCCCAGACCTCGCGAGAAATCCACTCCGGCAAAACAAACTGCGAAGGCTTGCCCTTCGCGGCGGCTTTTGTTTTTGCCTCCGGCTCTGGTACTGGCTCTGGCTCCGGTAGGCGGGATACCGTACCCTCACTAGGGATTTCTGTACGTACACGTTTCTTCTTTGTACGGACAGCGGGAACACAGAACTTCAATCCAGAGCGATGCAGAGAATTCTTGGTCGCCTTGTCAGCGTGTTGCGCCCAATCGTGAACAACGATGCGGTGAACAGGGTGATCGTTCAGCCAGCCAGAGGCTGTCAATCCTGAGATCAGCGCGCCCGGTTCACCGTCCCACTCTACCCATGCTTCGATGGCTTGGTCTGAATATTTCCCGATGTTGCCCTGCGGTGTGAACCGCCCTGTGAAATGCCATATCGCTTCCAAACATCCCAGCGCCACATACTTTGGGCGACCGATTCTGGCTTTGAGGCTTGCGAATTTTGGGTGATCCGGTACGGCCCTGAGTGCCATCAAGCTGCCTCTTTTTTCTGCTGTTTTAGCCAGGTGATCCGCTCCGATAACTCGACCATCCTGTTGACTCGGCGATTGTCTGCCTCGCGTGAAACGGCTTGTAGTTTTCGAGATGTGGAGGGCTTGCGTCCACCGTGCTTCGCGCGCGTTATTTCACTTCGCTTGGCGTATACCGCCCATTTTGTGCATCCGAGAAGATCAGCAAGATCCCCGCTTTTTATTTTTGGATTTTCCCGGAGGCGTTGAAGAGCCTCCGGGGTCCACCTGAAATATCTGGATGTTGTGGCGCGCACTGTTTTTTTCAGGATCATGCTATAGCTCCGTGCTGCGATCTGATAGAATCGGGCAACCGTTGGAATAGGTTGGAAGCGGGTCGGTTTTACTGTCTTCGCCGAGGGTTGGTTGCGGACTGTCTTCCGCTTTTGGACGCCCGTATATCCGCTCCCAACTCTGGCGATATTCGTCCGTCGTCGGACGTTGCTGGTAATCGAACATCGTCATATCCTCATCGGCATGATGATGTAACTCAGCGACTCTCCATCGTGCGGATCGGCCTTGAACAAAATCGGTTGGCTATTTTCTGACGGAAGGCAAATCCGTATATCTCCGTCTAACTTCTTCGCCAGGTCGATAAGATATTCGGCGCTGATTCCGATCCGGAATTTACCTTTGAAATTGCCTTTATAATCCAGCGTCTCTTCAGACTCGCCATTCAGCGAACTGGCGGAAGACAAAACCATCTTTTCGCTGAAATTGAGGATCACCAATCCGGATCGTTCATCGCTGAGCAGCGCGCAACGCTCCAAACTGCTGAGCAGGTCTCTGGCGTTGACCGTGATTTCCACCCGCTCATCCTTGGGAAAAACCGCTTTCCATTGAGGGAAAAGGCCGGCCAGCTTAGGCGCCGCAACAAAGACCGGCGTCTCGCCCGTAACGCTGGCGAGGATCTGTTTATCGCTGCGGTCGATGGAGATGCCCGCTTCTTCGTCATCAAGCAACGGAAGCAACGCCCGGACAAGCATGGCAGGCAAAAGCAGGTCGATCTTTTCTGTGCATGGCAGGGAGTAAACCATCATGCAGTGCCCATCGGTTGCAATGAGCTTCAGTGTCTCGCCGTCGCCTTCCAAGAGGATTCCGTTGAGCGTGAAGCGCGAGGCCTCATTACTCACGGCGATCATGGCGAAGCGGAGGGCGCGGGCCAGGTCATTCTGCTTCAGCGCGACGCTCTCGCCTTCCAGTCCGTAGATGCTATTGTCTGGCCAGCTCTCAGGGGCCATCAGTGGCAGCACGGCGCGCGCCCGGCCGCATTGCATTGTGGAGCGGCTGTCCGTGGCGCTGATCTTCACATCGTCGCCTTCGAGGAGCTTTGTCCATCCGGAGAACTTGTCCGCCGGAATGAGCAGCGGACTCTTCGGTCCTCCGGATTCGGGAACCAAAGCGCGGATATAAAGGTCAAGGTTCGTGGCTTCAATCGCGAGTCCGGTTGTCAACTGCTCAATGCGGACACATTGCAGGATGGGAATCGTAGTGCGGCTCTGAATGGCCGCGCCTACCACCTTGAGCGCGTTCTTCAAGTGGCCCAGGGTGATGACTGACTTTGACGGCGCGGAGGCTTTCTCCTTTGGTTTGTCGAGGGTAGCTTTCATTGCTATTCCTTTCTCGTTTTGAGCGAGGGTTGATAGTTGAGAGGTGATGGCAGTAGGATTTCCGCTTCACGGCAATCCTCAAGAGAGAAGAGCTTTTCAAGCTGGGTGAGTTCGCGGCCCTGTTTCCAATCCTTGAAGGCGGCGATCATGAGCAGAAAGCCTACAATCATCGATGGGCCGAAAAGAAGCATACCGGCAATCCACATGGCAAGTTTCCAGTGATCTATCACTCGTTGCCTCCGTTCCTTGCTGCCTCTGCGCGCGAGAAGGCCGCGTACTCTTCCGCATATGCACTTGCGGTTGCCATGCGATCCGCTTTGCGGGCCAGGGTGAGCGCCTGGAAGCGGCTCAGAAACTCCGCCTCGGCGCGTTGCCCGTCCATCGGGAAGATCGTCTCGGACAATGGGGTGATGCCCGCCGGCGGGGTGCAGTTGGTCATCAGATCGCGCATTTCCGTTGCCAGTAGGATGCGGTCCGCCACTTTGACTACGGAAGGCTCGGTCGGCATCAGTTCAAAGCGATCCGCGATCACGTCCATGAGTCCGCTCTCAAATCCTCTGTAGAGCTGTCCCAGGATTGACGCGTGTTTGATGGGGCTGGGAACATCGCAGAGATAAGCCTCGGAGGCATCGTGGAGCAGCCCCCAGAGAGCCACCTCGCGGGCAAGTTGGACCACTTCCCGGCCGCGAGAATAGCCGCGCGCATCGGCGTATTTGAGAATCAGGTACTGCGCCAGCTTGCTCACGCGCAGGCTATGCTCTGCCACGCTGTAAACGCAGTATGTGTGCCCGGTGAAGCGGCAAATAAGCGAAAGCGCGTGCGCAATGTCATCGATGACAATCTCGTCGCCGCGCGGATTGAGAGGCCAGAACTTCGCGCCGGTGTAAGTCGTAATGAAGTTTTTTTCTGTGCGCTCGACTTGAATCGATTCGGAAATTATCAGCATGATATTTTTTCCTTTTCTTCCGCATGCGCACGGCGCACAGATGCGGCGATCTTGGCCTGATGTTCGGCAGAGAGCGGTGAACGGGAGACATTGCGCACTTTGCGAATCCGTCCACCAAAGGATGCACACGCTTGGTTGTAGCCATCCGCAACTGCGTTGAATTGGCGAATAAACTTGCGCTCCATCTGATTGAGCCGACGCTGGCAGTCTGCTTTGCCTAGTAATTCAACCGAAAACGCCTCTGCTCCGTACGCGCGAATATCTCGATAGAGAGGCCAATCGTATCGTCCGATACGTGCCTCGGTTTTGTGTTGCCGCCATCGGCCCTTGAGCGTGCGCGTCGTTTTTCCGACATAGCACTTATCGTTGAGTTTGTTTCGCAGCAGATAGACGATCATTGCGTTTCCCCTCGGCCTCGCGTTGTCTCATCAGTTCAAGGGTTAGAGATTGAACCTCGATCTCCAGCCGCGAAAGAACATCTTTGATGGGCATCTCAGGATCGGCAGCGATGGCGGAGTCATAGATAAACCGTCCATCGTCATCCGGCTTTGCTCCGGAGCGCACGGCCACCACGAAGAGCGCCCCGCTGCCTTTCCTGATCCACTCACATGCGCTCTCCAGGCTGCGCGTGCTCGTGAGGTCCCACTGCCTGCCGTTTGCCATTACTCGTTTACCTTTTCCGCGTATTCCGACAGCTTGCGGTAGAGAGTCGTGACGCCGATTCCCAGAGCTTCCGCGGCCTTGTGTTTGTCCTGGCAGATGCACACGGCATGGAGGATCGCCGCCCTTTCGAGCGTGGCAAGGTTCTGGATACATGCTGGCGCTAACTCTTGAACGGCCGGCGAGCCGATGAACGCAGCCACACGGAGACGGATTTCTTCTATCTCCTCTAAAAGCTGCTTTGCGCGGCCTCGTTGGAAACGGATGATTTCGCTTTGGATCTGATCGAGGCGTTCATTTAGAAGGGTGAGGTTCACGCCGTCACCTCGCTTTCCACTTTTACCGCGCGGTTTGCCGTAGAGACTTCTTCGGGCAACAAAATCCAGCATGAGGTTTCAGATTGTTCCGGCGTCCGAACTCCATATTTTGCGGTTTCCGGGTAGTGATTGGTAACCACGCCAGCCTTTTTGCAGAAGTTGATACTCACCGGCGTTCCGACGGGAATCTCCAGTTTGATTCCAAGACACTTCACCCACTGCTTTACCAGCTCATCTTCGGCATATCCGATGAAATTCTCATCCAGGATATCGACGAGATATGCGTTACTGCACCATCCGAGATCCTCAAGGTCCTTGGCGATCTCGTAACCATCTGCGCCGCCGATGCAACGCATCAGATCTTCGATAACTTCAGAATCGGGACCAAGATCAGATTGCCAACGCTTAACTTCCGGAAGCGCCAGTTCCGCCGCACGTCTGCGAACAATTTCATCGCTCCTGGTAGGCCGAAGCATGACGCCGTTTTCGTTAACATGGATTCCGTGTTCCGTCACGCGGCCACCTCGATTTCCACTTTTACCGCGCGATATTGAAAGAGTCCGCTGCCTGGGCGAGTGCGTTGGCGCTCAACCTTCCATCCGCGGCGGCGCATATCGCGCAGCCGTGCGCTGATGGAAGCCTCGCCGTGCTTGTTGCTGGGATTGCGGCGGCGCAGCTCCGAGCAGATGTTGGCGAGCGTCCGCCAATATCCGTCAGCCATCACGGCCTCGACTTGATGCTGTTGAGTGGTGAGGCGTTCGCCATCCTGTGCCGGCGAGAAAGTATCGCCGAAGAATTGCGGGGTCTCATGCGGATTGAGAAGGCTACTCTGAAGTGGGTTCGCGCCCAGGGCGGCGCGCCTCTGTGCGAGTCTCATGCGCGCGCCGCCTTGTCGCAAAAGATCGGGCTGTTCGAGCGGAGAATATCGCGGGGGTCAACTTGCGGGCAGACGCCAAAGGCGTCCAGCTCTTCTCCGCAATCACGGCAGCGCTTGCGAGCTGGGGGCTTGCAGGGGGCAGTAGAGATCGCCTCGCTGATGATTGCCTTGGAAACCTGTTGGCAGGCATCTGGCGAGGACTTTTTCCAGCGGCCGATGAAGATTTTGGCGGTGGATATGCCGGCCAAGCGAGGCTCAGGATTGAAAATGTAGAGGCGCGTGGCGCCGCAATCTAGGCAGGTTTGGTGATCGTTATAGGGGAGTGTGAGGTTACGGTGGTGACAGCCGAAAGTTACTTCAGCTACCCTTCCCGCGAATTTTTTCAGCCTCCAAATCAGCTTTTGGCTGTAGGATGGGCTCCAATTCGTGGAATAGTTTTGAGCAGTGTTCCCAACGGAGGGTGTAATGCGCGTCATTGGTTATCTCCTGAAGAATCAGGAAACAACCTGCATATGGTGGGCAGTGGGTGACTCGAACACCCGACTTCCTGCTTGTAAGGCAGGCGCTCTAACCAACTGAGCTAACCGCCCACGCCTGGCGGGAAGACCATTGCGGTCTTCTGTCATCATACCAGCGCGCTTGCGATCCGGGCAGTAGCGCCTTTCTGACCGGCAGCGCGCCCGGCCCTGTTGGTAGACTTAGCGAGTGAATCATCTCATCATCAATGCCGACGACTTCGGGCTGACCGCAGGGGTCAATCGCGCCATTCTGGAGCTGCACGAGGCTGAAGTGCTGACCAGCACCACGCTGATGGCCAAGGCCGCGGCCACGGAAGAGGCCATCGAGCTGGCCCGCTCCATGCCGTCGCTGGGCGTGGGCTGCCACGTGGTTCTGGTGGATGGCGAGCCGGTGCTGCCCGCGCGGGAGCTTCCCACGCTCGTTGACCAGCGCACGGGACGCTTCCAGCCCACGCTGGGCATGTTTCTTCCGCGGCTTCTCAGCGGGCGCATCCGCCGCTCCGAGATCGAGGCCGAGGCCGCCGCGCAGATCGCGCTGCTCCAATCCAGGGGCGTTGCGCTGACCCACATCGACACCCACAAACACGTCCACATGTTTCCCAAAGTGCTGCGGCCGGTGCTGCGGGCTGCCACGGCAGCCGGAATTCGCATTGTGCGCAACCCCTTCGAGCCCGGCTGGAGCCTGCGCGCCACGCCCGGCGCGCCGTGGCTGCGGCGCGCGGAAGTCACTCTGCTGCGGAGACTTGAGGGCGCCTTCCGGCGCATCGTAGCGAAAGAGGGCTTTGCGACCACCGACGGCGCCATCGGCGTGCTGGCCACCGGAACCCTGGACGCCGTAACGGTCGCTTCCCTGCTCCGGAACATGCCCGGCGGCACGTGGGAACTGGTCTCGCATCCCGGCTACAACGACGCCGAGCTGGCGCGGGCTTACACGCGGCTGAGAGCCTCGCGGGAGACCGAGCGGGAGGCGCTTCACACGCTGAAACAGTTTCCCAATCTCGATCTGATCTCGTTTGCAGGTTTGCAGGCGGGGTCATGACAGGTTTAGTAAGCGGCGAAAGCTCCTGATTCAAAACAAGCTGGACTCAGTGCATCTTCCTCGCTTTCGGCACCGTCCAAGTCACAGAGCATTTCCCCGTTCGCGTACGATCCTTGGTGTCATCTGAGGTGGCTTTCTCTTGGGGAAAAAGCCACTCGGTGGTCGAGGTTTTCATCCACAGTAACAGGAGAAATGCTCAAGTCGAACAAAAAGAAGGACATATGCGCATCGGCATTACCTGTTATCCCACCTACGGCGGCTCGGGCGTGGTGGCCACGGAACTGGGCCTCGAGCTGGCGGCGCTGGGCCACGAAGTGCATTTCATCTCCTATTCGCAACCCTTCCGGCTGAACGGACGAGACGAAGGCGTCTTCTTCCACGAGGTCCCGGTTTCCAACTATCCGCTTTTTGAGTTTCCGCCCTACGATCTGGCGCTGGCCTCGCAGATGGCGGAGGTGGCGGAGCTGTATTCGCTCGATCTGCTGCATGTGCATTACGCCATTCCGCACTCGGTCAGCGCCCTGCTGGCGCGCCAGATGCTGGCCGCGCGCGGCCGCCGCCTGCCCTTTGTGACCACGCTGCATGGCACCGACATTACGCTTGTGGGCCTGGACCGCAGCTACCTGCCCATCACGCGCTACGCCATCGAGGAAAGCGACGGGGTTACCTGCATCTCCAGCTATCTGAAGGACGAGACGGTGAAGCACTTCGGCACCTCGCGGCCCATCGAGGTGATTCCGAACTTCGTCAACTGCAATGGCTACGAGCCCATCAAGGATGAAGCCGCGAGGGCCAAAGCACGGCTGCGCCTGGGGGCGCCCGGCGAGGCGATCCTGATGCATCTGTCGAATTTCAGGCCGGTCAAGCGGGTGGTGGACGTGGTGAAGGTTTTTGCGCTGGTGGCGCGAGAGCTTCCGGCGCAACTGTTTCTGGTGGGCGACGGGCCGGACCGCTCGGAGGCTGAATGGCTGGCGCACGATCTGCACATCAATGACCGGGTTCACTTCATGGGCAAGCAGGAGCGTGTGAACGAACTGCTGCCGCTGGCCGACCTGCTGCTGATGCCGAGCGAGCTGGAGTCGTTCGGCCTGGTGGCGCTGGAGGCGATGGCGTGCAAGGTTCCGTCCATCTCCACGCGAGTGGGCGGAGTGGCCGAGGTGATCGACGACGGCGTGACGGGGCTGCTCTATTCCGTCGGAGATGTGGAAAATATGGCTGCCGGAGCCGTGGGCCTGCTGAAGGATCGCGGACGGCTGGAGGCCATGCGCGAGGCCGGGCGCAAGACGGCGCAGGAGCGTTTCTGCGCGTCGCTGGTGGTGCCGCACTATGTGCGGTATTATGAGCAGGTGCTGGGGAAGCAGTGACTAGGGATCGGGGACTAGGGATCAGGGACTAGGGACCAGGGAACAGAGAGTAGGGGTCAGGGTGTTTTTGCCCAAAAGTGGGCAGAATACGAGTGAACGAGCCCATGTTTGGGGCTGAATCAAGGGAAAAAGGCTGCAATTCTGGCGCGGGGCGGCTTTACCGGGCGGCGAGGGCCTGGGCCACTTCTTCCGCCGTGGGCCGGGCCTGCAACAGATGCTCGGAAACAACGGCGCGCTCTTCGAGCGAGAGTGTGGGGACGGTGGCCAGCACATGGCGGAAGGTCACGGCAACATCGTCAATGTAGTTCATCAGGCGGATGGCTTCTCCGGAAAGCGGCATGTTTTTCCCTCGACGGTTTAGAGTTTCCTTCTTCATTGTATGGGGTGAGGTCGGGGTGGGGGAAGGCCGGGGAAATGGATGGGTCACGGAGCTTCCTTACACCACTCGTGAAAATGCTACTGGCGGCTGAGGCGGCGGTTGATGAGATAAGCGGGTTGAGGGTAGTGGATTCCCACCCTTGCGACAGAAGACGAAACGCAGGTTCTTCGAATCGCTGCGCTCGCTCAGAATGACAGGGCACGAGTTGGTGATGAGACATGCGGGTTGAGGGTTGTGGTTTCCCACCCTTTCGCCAGAAAAAAGGCGAAAGGATGGGGCACGGGGCCTTCGGTGCTGGTTCTTATTGCTTCTGCGCCGACGGGGACTGGCTGGGCATGGGAATGGTGATGTCTACCGGCTGCACCGGGCCGAGCTTGAGCTCGTCGAGGCCCGGCTTGATTTCGTCGTTTTTGCCGACGACCAGCAGAGCGAGCTTGTCGGGATGGATGTACTTCCTGGCCACGCGATCCAGGTCGGCCAGAGTTACTTTTTCCAGCGCGGCCTTGTAGGTTTCCAGGTAGTCGGCGGGATAGCCGTAAAACTCCAGGCGTTCGCTCTCGGCCAGAACCTTCTCCCGCGTGTCGTAGCGGAAGAGGAATGAGTTGAGAAGGTTGTCCTTGGCGCGCGCCAGTTCCTCGTCCGTGAAGGGACGGGTAGTGAGGCCGGCAATCTCGGCCAGAGCGGCCTGCGTGGCATCCACGGTGGTAGCGCTCTTGGTGAGGACCCTGACGTCGAAGACGGCGGGATGGTCATAGTCGAAGCCGAGGCCGCCGCCGACGGAGTAGGCCAGGCCCAGCTCGGTGCGCACCTTCTGGAAGAGACGGCTGGTAAAGCCGCCGCCGAGAATCTCGTTCATCACGGCGATGGCCGGGACGTCGGGATTGCGGCGGTCGGTGCCGAGAGCCACGATCTCGATGTTGGACTGGTTCACGTCCGGCTTGTCGATGAAATAGACGCCGGGCTTGGGACCGGGAAAAACATCATGCCGGGCGGGGGCTGGCTTGGCCTGCGGCAGCCCCTCGAAGGCCGCGCGCAGTTTGGCTTCCATCGCCGCCGGGTCGAAGTCGCCGCTGACGGCCACAATCAGCTTGCCGCTGAGGGTGCGGTCGTGCCAGGCCTTCAGATCGTCCACGGTGACAGAGAGAACGGTGGCGAACTCCGGCTGGCGAGTGTAGGGGCTGTTGGCGCCATAGACCAGCTTGACCGCCTCGCGGCCGGCAATCTCGCCTTCGTCGTCGTTGCGCCGCACGATACCAGCAGCCATTTGCTGCTGCGCCAACTGGAGCTTACCGGCGCTGAATTGAGGATGAGAGAGCAGGTCCATGGCGAGAGAAAAGACCTGGTCGGAGTCACCCTTGAGCGAATCCCACGACAGGGCCGTGGAATCATCGTCTCCCGCGGTTTCGATGTGCGCGGCTTTGGCTTCAAGCAGGTCGTCGAGCGCGTCGCCGTTTAGCTTGGCTGTGCCGCTGGTGCGCCACGCCTGACCATAGAGGCTCACCAGGCCGGTTTTGGCCGCGTCTTCATCGCGCGAACCGCCGGGTATCAGCACCGAGCCGGAGACGAAAGGCAGTTCGTGATCCTCCTGCAGGAAGAGAACGATGCCGTTCTTGAGTTCGATGCGCGTGGGCTGGTGGGGCTTGAAGTCGTGCAATTTGGGGATGGGAATCTGCTCCCAAGGATTGGAGGGCTTGGCCTGCTGGGCGCTAAGAGCGTTGGGCGCAAGGGCAAGCGCACAGACCGCGAAAACAAGGGAAATTCCAAATGCGCTCTTCATCGCGCGCCTCCATCTTTCTGTGCGGGTTGCTGTGCAGACGCCGCAGGAGCTTCGGTTTCAATCCAGGCTTCGGTGCGGTTGGTGGGGACGAAAACCTCGTTGGCCACGCGGCGAATGTCGGCCTTGGTGACCTTGTCCACCTTGTCCAGTTGCAGGAAGAGCTCGCGCCAGTCGCCGTAGCGGGTCTGATACTCGGCCAGCGAGTTGGCCAGGCCCTGGTTGTCGGCGAGGCCGCGCAGCAGGTCAGCGCGGGTGCGGGTCTTGAACATGGCCAGCTCGTCATCGGTGACGTCGGCTGTCTTCAGCCTGTCGATTTCCTTGTGGATGGCGTCGCGCATCTCCGTGGTCGAGTGGCCGGGCAGCGGAAGCGCGCCGAAGACAAAGAGGCCGGGGTACTTGTCGCCGGGATAATGACCGAAACCTACGGCCACGGCGGCAATCTGAGCATCGCGGACGAGGCTGCGATAGAGGCGCGAGACGCGGCCATTGGAGAGGATGTCGCCGATAGCGTCATAGACGGCGGCATCGGGGTCGCGGTAGTCGGGGCGGTGATAGCCTTCGAGATAAATGGGCTGCGCGGCGTCTTGAATCGCCACCGTCTTTTCGGCAAACTGCTTGGGCTCGACGGTGGTCATTTCCTGTGGCTTGGGCCCGGCGGGAATGCGGCTGAAGTAGCGCTCCAGCACCGGCAGGGCCTCGCTGGCCTTCACGTCGCCCACCACGGCGACCACGATGTTGGCTCCCACGTAATACTTTTTGTGGAATTCCATGGCCTCGGTAGCGTTGATCTGGCTGACCTCGCTGGGCCAGCCGATGCCGCTGCGGCCGTAGTTGTGGGCCACATAGGCGGTGGCCACGAACTGTTCGAAGAGGCGGCCTTCGGGATTGGAGTCGGTGCGCATGCGCCGCTCTTCAATCACCACATCGCGTTCCTTGTAGAACTCGCGGGGAACCACGTCGGCCAGCCGTCCGCTCTCCAGCCAGGCCCAAAGCTCCAGGCGGTTTTCCGGCATCGACCAGAAGTACATCGTCTCGTCGAGCCCGGTTTCGGCATTCAGGCCCGCGGCGCCGTTGCGTTCGGCCACGCCGGTGAACTGGTTGGGTATGACGTACTGGTGCGCCTCGGCCTGAGCATCGAGGAAGGCTTTCTTCAACTCGGCCAGCTTCTTCTCATCGCGCCCCACGGACTTCAGATACTCGGCCTCGTAGGCGTTGTTGGCCGCTTCGACCTTGGCCAACGCCACCTTCTCGGCAGCGTAGTCTTTGGTGCCAATCTGGCTGGTTCCCTTGAAGGCCAGATGCTCGAACATGTGCGCCAGGCCGCTCTGGCCCGAGGGGTCGTTCACGTCGCCCGCGTCGATGAAGGTGGCATAGCTGAAGACCGGCGCATCGGGCCGCTCGCAGATAATGAGCGTCAGCCCGTTGGGCAGGACTTTGGCCGTGATCTTCTGCTCGAAACTCTTCAGGTCCTGAGACTGCGCGAATGGCAAGGCCATCGCCATCAGCAGCCCCAGCAGTGCAACTCGCATCCTGGTTTGCATCCAAGCTCCTTGTTTGAGAGGCGCGAGAGCGTCCCGCGCATTCCTATCAAAGCTATTGTCCTTGAGCGGCGGAGTCAAACCGAAGGCTGGAATCCGTGCTTGACCGCGCGCCGTGCCGCTGCTTATCCTTCGAGGAATTCCGCAAACGAAGTTCTTTCGTCTCCAATCCGCGCAAGGAGTGCACGCATGAATCCGGCTATCCGTGTGGTTCGCACTATGCAAATCGCCTTTATCGTCTCCGTGTTGTTGTTTCTTTTTGTCCTTCACACACTGAACCCGGCGGCACAGAATGTGAGCGCCTCATTTCAATGGGGCATCGTGTTGTGCGCAATAGCATCCGCTGGGATGGGATTCATCGGGCAACGCGCGTTTCTGCGCCCCAGTGCTCCATCTCTTCCGACAAACCAGAATCCGACGCCTCTCGCCCGATGGTTTTCGGGACACCTCCTCAGATTTGCAACGGCGGAATCAGTGGCCCTGTTTGGATTTGTTCTGCGCATGTTGGGGAGTACTTCCATCCTGGTCTATCTGTTGTTTGGAGGTTCACTGCTTCTGCTGCTGACATGGCGGCCGGGAACCGTCCCGCCCTCCGCCGGGCAGTAACCTCACAAAGACGGTTGCGAGTCAGACAGGCGCTGCCGCAATCCGCACAGGAGGCGGTCTGCAACAAGCTCAACCTGGTTTTGGAGGGCTGCAAAAATGAATTCGAAATGGCCGCGCAGATTTCTATGTATCTTCGCCGGTCTTGCCGCTGCTGTTAGCCTTATTCTTCTCTATGGGAAGATATGCAGTGGTCGGACCCTACAGCGGGAAGTGAGCCCCAACGGGAGTGTCATTGCGGAGGTAACTGAGTCAGGCGGTGCCGCGGCGACGGATACTAATTATGTTGGCGTGACACTTAAAACAAAGCTCAATCCAATAAGACATTATGTCTATGGCGGATTAGACTATGGCGCTCACATCAGCGTTTCCTGGCTTGATCATGATCGGCTCCTAATCAGCTGCCAGCATTGTGAAAACCTGCACGGCGGCGACATAATTGAACGAAAGTGGCATGATGTAACGGTATGCTACGCACGCTCGAATGTTGTGGAGCCACCTTTCGCGGAAGACGGAAAGTCCTGTCCAGTCGAGCCCTAAACCGCAGGTCGTAGCTGGGATGGCTTCTGAGATTGTGTCATGGTTTGTGCTGGCTTGAGAGTAATCGGGTGGCTGCTGGGCGGGCTGTTCTGCGCCTGCGGGCTTGCTGCGGCTCAAGGGCCGAAACAAGCTCCCGCGCAGCTCAACGAATCTGGAAAAATCGTTTTCGGCGGCCGTTCAACCCCGTACCTCATCCGCCACCTGCCGGTCAGCTCGTTTCCGGAGCTGCCCGAGGAATTTGCCGCGCTGCTCAACCGCCGCGGCTGCCTGATTCCGCAAACCTACGAGGCGCATCACCCGGAAAACGTGGTCCACGCGAGCCTGGAGCGCGCGGGCTCGTCGGATTGGGCGGCGCTCTGCTCGGCGGAGGGAACGGTCTCGCTGCTGGTCTACTTTTCCAGCGCGCCGGGCAAGGCGCTGGTGCTGGCCGCCGCGCCAGAGACCGAGCGGCTGCAAGCACACGACCCGTCCGGCGTTCTTGGCTTCAACTGGGGCATCGACCCAGCCTCGCCCGAGCAGATTCGTGACGCGCAGAGCGGCCTGGAGCCTCGCCCGGCGCGGCGCGACCACGACGCCCTGGCCGATTCTCTCGTCGAACGCCGCACGGTTTACCACTTCTATGCGAAAAGCGCTTGGATTATGCTGGAGATGCCGGAATAGCGGTTGCCGAGAAATGAAATCGCGCCCTTTCAAAGCTGCCTGCTGGCGATAGTTTCTGGACAGGTTCTGAGACGCAAAAAACAGCAGCAGCCGGGATTTACTCCCGGCTGCTGCTGTTCTTCCGATCTTATCTGGGCCCTTGCGGGCGGGCGCGCTACGCCTTGGCAGTGACCAAAGCCTTCAGCCGGGCGTTCAGCCGGCTCTTGTAGCGGGAGGCGGTGTTGTCGTGCAGAATGCCCTTTTGGACGCTCTTGTCGAGAGCCGATGTGGTCTCGCGATACTGCTCCTGGGCGGCCTTCACGTCGCCCTTGGCGAGCGCTTCGCGCAGATTGCGCAGGCTGGTGCGAACACTGGTGCGGTTGGCGCGGTTTACCGCGGTGCGGGTTACGGTCTCACGGGCGCGCTTCAGCGACGATACATGGTTTGCCATAGCTTATCCTTGCTCTCATACCCTGGTTTTCAGGGGGAATGATGCGGTGTCAGAATGCAAATAGAACCGCATCCCTCGCAATTTCCTAGTTTACGGGAAATGATGCCGCGGGTCAATCTTACCGGGTTTCCCGAAGGCGAAATGAGGTGAAAGCAGAGCGCCCGCTCCCGCTGAACCCCATATTCTGCTACACTGTTTCAAGCGTTATCCGGGGATCAAATGCGCCAGGCCGCGCCCCAAGATGCGCTACTGCAACCCATGTTCGGGGAGTGGCTCAGCCTGGTAGAGCACCTGGTTCGGGACCAGGGGGTCGGAGGTTCAAATCCTCTCTCCCCGACCATATTTGACCATATTTTTCAATAACTTACATTAGAATCTGGCCGGGCTCAATAGCCCGGAGTCCCCACAAAAGTTCCCATTCCATGCCTTGTCGGGCGTAGTGTCCGCGCCAAAAAAGTCAGGCAAAAAGTCGAAATTATCTCTTGACTTGATTATTTGTACATTGTATATATACATTCAACAATGAAGCGAGAGCCTACTCTTCGTATCGATTCCAGTTCGCCCGTGCCTGTCTACCGGCAGGTGGTGGACAATCTTCGCTCGCTCCTTGTTGAAGGCGCGCTGCAGCCCGGCGACAGCCTTCCCACCGTGCGCGAACTCGGCCTCGAGCTGGGCGTGCATTTCAATACCATCGCCGAGGCATACAGGCTGCTGGCCGCGGAAGGCTGGCTCGACCTTCGCCGCCGCCGCGGCGCTATCGTCATCGAGCGCGCCATGCCGGAGCAGCAGCCGGAAGCAGCCGCGCAGTTCAGTCGCAGCTTCCGGCAACTCATCGCTCAAGCACGCACCGAAGGCCTGCCCGTGCGCGCCATCCGCAACGAATTGGAACGCCTCATTCGGGAGCTTTCTTCATGACCATGCAACCATCAACGATTCTCTTCCTCGCCGGACTCTGCGCTGTTTCCGTCTTCCATCTATCGACCTCGCGCATTAATCAGTTTTACTTCTTTGCGCGCACGGCTGCATCCAGCTTCTCCGGCACGCCAAGCGCGCTGCACATTACACAAAGATACAAACGGACCGTGCTGGCAGGCCTCGCCGCATCCATACTCGCCTTCCTTGCCCTGGTGTTTTTCATGCGCCTGCCTGTACTTTCCTGTTTTCTAATCGCTGTGACAGTCCAGGTTGTTAACGACTGTATCGCTTTTAGCCGCGCCCATCGCTACGCCGGCGTTGCCCTTGCTTGCCTTCCGCAGGATGCCATTGCCAGAGACGCAGAATCTCCGGAATCGGATCGCCGCATCATCGCCGCTCCGCTGCTCGCGATGAACGCATCCAGCAGACCCGCCCTGTTGGCGATGCTTTTGCCACTGTGTGCCGCCGGCGTCGTGTGGATTGCTTCCATGACGCTACTGCACGTGAGCTTCACCGCCCTGGCAGACGCCATCGACGCAAACGGCGGGGCATTTCTGAACGGAATGGGAACAGGCCTGCTGACAGCCAGTTGCGGAATCTTCCTGCTTCTCCGCTACGCGGCGCGAAGTCGCACTCCTCTGGCTCGCTTCACAGTGCGCAGTTGTGTGCTGTTGGCCTGGATAGGCGCCGCGGCCATCGCCGCAACGGTTCTTTCCATCTCCTTGCACATCGCCTTCACCCCGAACATGAAGCGAGTTATCCTGGCGGCTATATGTGGCTTTGGCGTCCTGCGCGTTCTTTATGCCTGGACGCGCACAAATCTGTTTACCCCGCCGCAAGTCGAGAGAAACGGCGATCCGTTCTGGCGCTGCGGGCTTTTCTATTGCAATCCCTCCGACCCAGCCATCTTCATTCAGAAGCGCAGCGGGCCGGGTTATACCTTGAACTTTGCCAACTTCCCCTCCTGGCTGCTGACCCTACTGCTCTTGGGCGACATAGGATTTTTGTTTTTCATCGATCTTTTTCATAAAGTTTGGTGATCAAAGATGCGTGGCGTCTGTAACATAAGTGCTGTTCGAATCAACGCCGTGAAAAGATTGCATTCCATCCCGTTCACGCAAAAACTGCGTCAAGAAAGAAATCTGGCTCTGATGAAGACCTTCGTTCATGTGTTGATGTGCCTCTCGTTGCTTGTAACCGCCGCCGGAGCGCAGGAAAAGAAGGCTGCCGGCCTTCCGCCCCTGATCGATCGAGAACTGATCTTCGGCAATCCGGAGATTGCGGCCGCGCAGCTTTCTCCGAATGGCCAGTACATCGCCTTTGTGAAGCCATGGAAAGACACCCTCAACGTGTGGGTGAAGGCGGTTGGCGAGCCCTTCAGCGCGGCCCGGCTGCTGACAACAGAGAGCAAGCGGCCCATTGCCGGGTATTTCTGGACGCGGGACAGCAAGTACATTCTCTACGTCAAGGACAACGACGGCGACGAGAACTACAACGTCTATGCGGTGGACCCATCGGCCAGCCCGGCCGCGGGCGCGCAGGCTCCGGCCTCTCGCGATCTGACCGGCCTCAAGGGCGTGCGCGTGGTTCTCTATGAGGCGCCCAAGAGCGATCCGGATATTGTCTACATCGGGCTCAATGACCGCGACAAGGCCTGGCACGATCTCTACAAGCTGAGGATTTCGACCGGCGAAAAGACGCTGCTGCGCAAGAACACGGACCGCATTGTCGGCTGGGACTTCGACCTGAAGGGTCAGTTGCGGCTGGCCGAGCGCAACGCGGATAACGGCGACACCGAAATTCTGCGCGTGGATGCCGACAAGCTCACCAAGATCTATTCCTGCTCGGTCTTTGAGGCTTGCGGCACGCTGCACTTCCTGCCCGATAACAGCCGCGTCTACATCGAGACCAACAAGGACGCCGATCTGGTTCAACTGGCGCTGATGGACCCGGCGACGGGCAAGACCGAGTTCGTGGAAAAGGACCCGCTGGACAAGGTGGATTTTGGCGGAGCGCTGTTCTCCGAGGCGACCGATGAACTGGTTGAGACCTGGTACATCGACGCCCGCGCCAAGACCTATTACAAAGACAAATCCTTCGGCGCGGATGTTCACTGGCTGGAGCAGAAGTTTCCCGGCGAAGAAGTTATATTGGTTTCGCGGACGCGAGACGAAAGATACTGGCTGTTTACGGCGCACAGCGATACTGAGCCGGGCCAGACGCTGCTCTTTGACCGTAAGACCCGCGCCATCACGCCGCAGTACAAAATACGGGAGAAACTGCCGCGCCAGGATCTGGCGGAGATGAAGTCGGTAACCTACAAATCCTCCGATGGATTGGAGATTCCCGCTTACCTCACGCTGCCCAAGGGCGTCGCTGCAAAGAACCTGCCAACGCTGGTCATTCCGCATGGCGGTCCGTGGGCGCGCGATCAGTGGGGCTATAACTCGCTGGCGCAGTTCTTTGCCAATCGCGGCTACGCTGTCCTGATGCCCAACTTCCGCGGCTCGACCGGCTACGGCAGAAAATTCCTGGATGCGGGCAACCTCGAGTGGGGCCGCAAGATGCAGGACGACGTGACCTGGGGCGTGAAGTACATGATTGCCGAGGGCATCGCCGATCCCAGGCGAGTGGGCATTCTTGGCGCTTCCTATGGCGGCTACGCGACGCTGGCCGGCGTGACCTATACACCAGACCTGTATGCCGCGGCAGTGGACATTGTTGGGCCGTCGAATCTGATCACGCTGATGGAATCGATTCCCCCTTACTGGGAGGCTGGCCGCAAATTGTTTGCCGTGCGCATGGGCGACGTAAGCACAGCGGAAGGCAAGGCGCTGCTGGCGGAGCGTTCGCCGCTGAACTCGACGGACAAGATCAAGACGCCGCTGCTCGTCGCGCAGGGAGCCAATGACCCGCGCGTCAACCGCCGCGAAGCTGAGCAGATCGTCATCGCGCTGCGCGATCGCGGTTTCCCAGTGGAGTACATTCTGGCGCCCGATGAAGGCCACGGCTTTGCCCGTCCGATCAACAACCTGGCGCTGTTCATGGAGTCGGAAAAGTTTCTGGCCGCGCATCTGGGAGGAAGATTCCAGGAGGGCGGGTCGGCGGAGTCGGTGGCGCGCCTCAAGGAGATTACGGTTGATCCCAAGACAGTGGTGCTGGCCAAAAAAGTGGATGCGGGAGCCGTCGGCCTGCCAAAGCCGGCCATGGATCTGCAACCCGGCGTCTGGCACTATGTCGTGAATATTGAAATGGGCGGCCAGAAGATGAATCTCAAGCTGACCAGCACCATCAAGGACGGCGGCGCATCCTGGACAGCCATCGATGAGATGGAAACGCCGGGAGGCACGGCAACCGACACTGCAACGATTGAGAAGAGCACGCTGATTGCGCGCAAGCGGAATGTGTCGCAAGGTCCGGTGAAGATTGACATTGACTTCAGTGGCGACAAAGCGGCAGGCAAGATGAGCATGAACGGCCAGGAGATGCCGATTGCGGTCGATCTCGGCGGACCGCTTTTTGCCGATGGCGCCGGCGGGGAGCAGGTGATTGCCAGTCTGCCGCTGGCAGCGGGTTACAGCGCGACCTTCCGCAACTTCGACTTTCAAACGCAGAAGGTGAAGCTGCTGCAACTGAGCGTTTCCGGTGTCGAATCGGTCACCGTGCCAGCGGGGAAATTCGATGCATATCGAATCGATATCTCTTCGGCGGATGGAGGATCGGACAAGAAGACCCTGTGGGTGTCGAAGGATACTCATAAGGTTGTGAAGGTCTCCGCCGTAGTGGCTGCAATGGGAGGAGCCGTCGTGACCCAGGAGCTGAGCGAGTAGCGCTGCTTCGTCCACCATTCCGCAAGCAACCAAACCGGCCCGCTTCTCGATGTGAGGAGCGGGCCGGCGTGCAAAGACCTTTGATTGACGCGGCCGAGAGCATTATTCAGACCCATGCGAATGGAGCGCATCAATCGAGTCAACCGGCGGCCTCGCGCCTGTTGCGCAGACTGCGCTTTCAGGCGTTGCGTCTTCGGCAACGGGCTTGGCGGATTGGGCCCAAGCTCTCTCACGGATGATAGAATTTTGTCGCTGGCGCTGGGACAGTGTCGCTCAACGAATGCTGATCGAAGTCTGAGCCTGAAATGGCAAACAAGGCATTTACAAAGGAGAAGTTGAAATCATGCACGCGTGGCGTTTTGCATTATTAAGCGTGGTGGCAAGTGGGCTCACGGCCTGCGGGAGCGCCGGCACTGAAAGCAGTCAACCCACCACTCCCGCATCGCAAGCAGTAGCGCCCGCATTCAGCGTGGCTGGGGGCACATACACTGCCGCGCAGACCGTAACGATCTCCACGACCACGGCCGGCGCGGCGATCTACTACACAACCGACGGAAGTACGCCAACGACCTCTTCCACGGCGTACAGCATTCCAGTAAATATCGCGGCCAGCATGACTCTCAAAGCGATAACTACCGCCGCAGGCTACACCGCCAGCAGTGTAACTTCCGCGGCCTATACGATCAACCTCGGCAGCAGTTCTGACGGAGGAAACGACCTGCCAACACCGCCGGGCGGCGGCGTGCCCAAGCCCAGCGGCGCAGTGGGCGGCCTGAAGGTTCTCGACTGGGCTGGCTTCAAAGCAGCGATCACCTATACATTCGACGATTCACTGCCCTCTCAGATTGCCAACTATTCCCTTTTGCAAGCCACTGGAGAGCGCATGACCTTCTTCCTGATCGGCGCCAGCGACCAGAGTTCGCCGGCCTGGACGCAAGCCGCAAAGGATGGGCATGAACTTGGAAATCATACCCAACATCACTGCTACGCAGACGGCACTGGATGTGGCATAGGCGCGTGGGCGGGAAGCGTTGAGGCCGAGTACGACCTCTGCACGGAGCGCATCGAGCAGAACTACGGCGTCAGCAGCGTGTGGACCACGGCCGCGCCCTACGGAGACACAGGATACGAGGCTGTAGCCAAGACCCGTTTCTTCCTCAATCGTGGCGTATGGGGAGGCCAGATCGCTCCGAACGGCGATACTGATCCATATAACCTGCCCATTTACGGAGCAGCGGCAGGAGATACGGCCAGCATATTCAACTCGTATATCGACACCGCGCATTCATCGGGCAAGTGGCAGATCTTCCTTTTTCACTCGCTCGGAGGCGATGGCGGCTATGCGCCGGTCAATGTAGACGATGTTCTGGCAAGCATCAACCACGCCAAGTCCGCTGGCGATATCTGGATCGACAGCATGGTCAACGTGGGCGCGTACTGGGCTGGCCAAAAGGCTGTAACGAACGCCGCGGCCGCACAATCGGGAAGCGGCACTCTTGTCACCTGGACGCTGCCTTCCCACTTCCCGCCTGGAAAATATGTGCGTGTCACCGTGACCGGCGGAACGCTGAAACAGGGGGGCGTCGAACTCCCCTGGAACGATGCAGGCTACTATGAGGTTGCTCTCGATCCCGGGTCGCTCACGATTGCGCCGTGACGGAAATCTAGCGCAGTTGGAGCGTTTTCAAAGATAGTGTGCTGTTGGAGTGAACCCCAAAGTGCGCACCGAAGCAAGCGCTCCACCTATCTGGACTCTTCGGTCATATACTCTATTGATTCACTGATTATCAGCCTCTGTGCTTTGCGCACAGGGCGGTTTGGAGGGTTCAGTGGCAGAAGTGGGTTACGGCAGTTCGAGATACGCTGCAACTCTGTTGCTCATCTTCGCAAGCGCATTCCCACTCTCCGCACAAGTCTCAACTATGCAGCAGGAACGTGAGCCCGCTGCCGAGCAGAGTCCTTACGTCCTCCACATCACTGCCCGCGAAGTCGTTATCGATGTAATTGCGGTAGATGGTCATGATCGCACGGTCTCTGATCTTGCTGCAAGCGAACTCCGCGTCAAGGAAAAACTTGGTAAATCCGCCGAAATCTCTGAATCGGTTTCCAGCCTTAAGTTGATCGATCCAAACGCCGCTTCTGCCAGCGATCTTCCCCAAAACGGCTTCAGAATCGCCGCCAACGAAAGCTGCCTGCAGCGCCAGTCAATCCACTACCAGCTTGTCTACAACCCTGGACCGCAGGCCATGATACCGGGCGATCACGCGGTAAACATCAGCACAACTCGCCGGGGCGTTCGCCTCTTTTACCGTCACAGTTATTTCATCGGGGCCACGGCGCCCATCGAGGCCGCCATTTCCAAAACCAAGACGCAGATGGACCAGGAGCTTCAGCTTGACGCTTGCAGCCATCCGCTGACCCCGCTCTCCATCTCCTTGCGGGCAGTTCGTATCTCCACCGGATCAAAGGATACCGTCCGATACAAACTCAATATTGACAATGACTCTCTCGCGTTCGTCTCCTTTTCCAATAACGGCCGCAGAATCCAGCTCGACTACGGCGCCTGCAACTTTAATGCCGCTGGCCGCCCCCTCAACTACATGACAACCACCATGGATCAGGTCCTCACGCCTGTGGAGTACGGACGCGCTGAGGCTCATGGATTGCAGCGCATCCTCGAATTTGCCGCGCCGGCTGATCTCGCCATGACTCGCTTTGTGGTTCGTGATCGTGCTACCGGCAACCTGGGTTTGGTCGATGTGACATTTCCGCTTCTTGAAGATCCGCTTCATGCCGACCCCGCCGTGATGGAAGAGCTCAGAAAAGAGATTCTGCGGAATACTCAAAAAGAGAACGCAGACGATAGAGCGCGATCCTTCGGTTTCAACCCGTCTTCTTATTATTCGTATACTCTTCCACCGATGGGACCTCTCGGCTCCTTCGGGTCCGTTGTGCCGCGCCTCAACGCATTTTGTGGCGATGTCTACGAACTGCATGCCAACATTCTCAGACTGCCCGATTTCCGCGCCCTTGATCCTATCGGTTCCATCTACACCTATTCGCTTGCCGTGCCAAACCAGATCTTCGAAGGCACGAATGGCATCCCCGGCGTCACCGACCGCACCATCTGGTTCGGAGTGGATTACCACGCCGACTTTTGGACTCGGAAGGCTGGAGAATACAACTTCCAATTGACATCCGACGACGGAGCGGTTCTGCAAGTCGATGACAAGCGCGTCATCGATCTCGACGGCCTCCACGTCGCTCTTACCAAGGAAGGACACATCACGCTCGACGCGGGTCGTCACACCATTCACATTCCCTACTACGAAGGCACACCTAATGCCGTCGCGCTCAGCCTCTGGGTACGCACTCCCGGCGAGAAGGATTGGAAGATCTTCGACCTGCGCGAGTTTGAACAACCACTTCGCAAAACGCCGTAAGTTGCTCAGCGAATGAGGCTGTTCAGTTCCATGACATCCTTTACAAATGAGCCAGTGATGCATTGCGTTCGGCATCTCGCTGCCGCGTGTGCCATCCGCCTGACCGATAATGGAAAAATGCCGGACCAACTAGTCAACCTCACCCAAATCCGCGAGGCCGCCACGCGCATCGCGCATGTCGCCGTCAAAACCCCGCTCGTCGAAGCCGCTTTCCCCGGCCTTTCCGGTCACGGAACAGGCAAGCAGATATGGCTCAAGGCCGAAAGCCTTCAGCCCATCGGCGCCTTCAAGATTCGCGGCGCGGCCAACAAGATTCTTCAGCTCACGGCAGATGAAATCGCGCGCGGCGTGATCACTTATTCCAGCGGCAATCACGCCCAGGGCGTGGCCTACGTCGCGCGGGAAGTCGGAGCCAAGGCTGTGATCGTGATGCCCTCGAACGCCCCGGCCATCAAGCGCGCTGCGACCCTGGCGCTGGGCGCAGAGATTGTGGACGTGGGCCTGGCTTCCAGCGAGCGGCTGGCCGTGTCCGACGAGCTCGTTCGCAAGCATGGTTATGTGGTCGTTCCGCCCTATGACGACGAGCAGATCATCGCCGGCCAGGCCACCTGCGGCCTGGAAATCGCCGAGGCTCTGCCCGATGTGGACCTGGTTCTATCGCCGGTCTCTGGCGGCGGCCTGTTGAGCGGCGTCGCCGCGGCTGTGAAGCAGTTGAGGCCTCAGGCGAAGGTCTTCGGCGTCGAGCCGGAGCTGGCCGGCGACACGGCCGAGAGCTTCCGCACCGGCTCTATCGTTACCTGGCCGGCCGAGCTGACCAGCCGCACCATTGCCGACGGCCTCCGCACGCAAAACGTGGGCCAGCGCAACTTTGCACACATTCAGGCATTTGTGGATGGCATCATTACCGTCACCGAAGCCGAGATTCGCGCCGCCATGCGAGCCATTGTGGCCGCCACGCGCCTGGTTCCCGAGCCCAGCGGAGCGGTGGCCACGGCGGCTTTGCTCTTCCACGCGGCCGAGCTGCCCACCTACACCAAAGCCGTGGCCGTGGTCAGCGGCGGCAACGTGGACTCCAAGCTGCTGGCTCAAATTCTTACCGAACCCCATTGATCCGGCAAGAAAACAGTGACGTCGCTTTCCCACCCATTTCACAAAGAGCGTGAAATGGATGGGGCACGAAGCTTCCTTACGCCATTCGTGAAAATGCTATAACGTGTATGGACAAGCCGGTCGATCTGTTCCCTGATTCCTGTTCTCTGATCGCTGCTTTATGATTTTCCATGTGATGAAGCCTCGCAACTTACTTCCGCCAAATGCTTTCCGCGCCCTTGCGCTCACCCTGGCCCTCGCTTTCGCGGCGCTGCCTGCGCTGGCCGACAAGAAGCCGCAGCAACAGGAAAAGCCCATGGCAGGCCCGCGCGCCACGGCTCTGCGCGTCACATGGCTCTACATTTCGCCCGACAAAAGCTCGCAGAAAGTCGACAAGGTGCAGACTGGCCGCGAAATGGTGGTGGCCGAGAAGAGCGGCGCCTGGCTGCGCGTCTACGCCAACACCGACATCGAGGAAGCGCGCGACAAAGATGCTCCCGAATTTGGCCACGACGAAACTCCGCCGCCCATCTCCGGCTGGATGGAAGCCAAGGGCGTGGTCATCGAAACTACGCCGAACGGCGACCAGGTGCTGATGGGCGAGGCGGCCAATCAGGAATCGCTGGCCAGCGACCCACGCGGACCGGTCAACGCGGCCCAGAGCGCGCGGCTGCTCTACCGGCGCCTGGTCGAGATGTTTCCCAGTTCGCCCCTGATGCCGGAAGCTGCCTGGCGCGCGGCCGACATCCTGTGGCAGTTGCAGAAGGCCGACGCCTCCACACGGCCCTCGGCCAGGGAAAAAGAGGCCTACCTGCGCGAGCGGATCGATGAAAACGAGCTGAAGAAGGTCATCAAACTCTATCCGCACACCCGCCAGGCTGCTCTGGCGTCCTTTGACCTGATCGAAAACAAGCTCTGCGGCGACTGGCAGGGCTCGCCCAAGTGCCCGGAGAGCGAGGCGGAGGCTTACGAAAAGTATGCCGCTGAATACTCCGACGGACCGCGAGCGGCGCAGGCCCTGTACCAGGCCGTCTACCGCCAGGCCGTGCTGACCGACATGTTCGCCGCCGACGGCAATGAGAGCAAGAGCAGCGCCGCCCACAATCATGCCCGCGAAGTGGCCGCGCGGTTGCACGATAAGTTTCCTCAGTCGGATTTCACGGCGCGTGCCGCGGCCCTCGTGTTCAAATTGGATGAAGGCATTCCTGTCTACGGAATTGACCGGGAGTAAGCGGGGACCGCGCTCGCGCTCTTGTTTTCGGCATGGAATTGCCGTGCCTTGGAGGCTTCTTGAACCCTTATCTTCAGTCCGTTTTGCTGGGCATTGTGGAAGGCTTGACCGAGTTTCTGCCGGTCAGCTCGACGGCGCACCTGCGCATTACCGAAGCTCTGATGAAGATTCCGCTGGATGACGCCTACTGGAAGATGTACACCATCGTCATTCAACTGGGCGCGATCCTGGCGCTGCTGCTTCTGTTCCTGAGCCGCATTGTCGATTTCCTTCGCACATTCCCCAAGGGCGAGCGCGGCGACCGCAACTGGCTGACCCATCCCATTTCGCTGACGCTCGTCGCCTTTGCCTTTACCTCGGCGCCAGCGCTCGTCTTGCACAAGTGGAGCGAGAAGAATCTGGGCAGCCTGACAACAATGGCCTGGGCGCTGCTGATTGGCGGCATCGTGATGTGGATCATCGATGCCTGGAGCAGCAGCCGCGAAGCCGGCACCACGCACGTCGAGGAAATGTCTCTCCCGCAGGCCATCTGGATCGGCCTCTGCCAGGCGCTCTCGGCAATTTTTCCCGGCACATCGCGCTCCATGTCCACCATCGCGGCCGGTCAACTGGTGGGGATGGACCGTCCATCGGCGCTGGAGTTCAGCTTTCTGCTCTCCATTCCCACCATGATCGCCGCCACCGTCTGGGATCTGAAAAAAGAGGTCTTCCCCAGCCACGGAGCCGTAGCGCACGTGGCCATGAATACCGACAACTGGATCGTGCTCCTGATCGGCTTCGTGGTCTCGTTTATCGTGGCCTGGGGCGTGGTGGAGTGGTTCCTGTTTTGGGTTCGCAAGCACGGCTTCACCATCTTCGCCGTCTACCGCATCCTGCTGGGCGGCGCGCTGCTGCTCTGGGGAGCGAAGTACATCGGGGGATGATTGGCGCTGGATGAAAGATATTGTGCGATGAAAGATTCTCTGAGGTTCTTGTGAAGGCTTTGACTGATAGGACGGAAGCCATAGGCAGGAAATGGTAGGCCGGGGATTTATCCCCGGCAATCCGAGGACCTTATGAGGACGCGGGCTTTACAGGCCCCGGAAGAGCGGTTTCGCCGATTTTGCCCGAAAATCAGCCTTTTTCCGCAGCCTGTTCAGGCCCGGATCGGGGCGATCTGAAGCAAGTACAAGTGTAGTATTAGAGCGTATTCGATTCACATGTTGACATTGCGGTAGCGTGCAAGGTGACTTTTTCTTGAGGAAAAAGCCATACTGGATACTCCTGACAAGGCTACGTCTACTGTGGTTTCGCTCTAGAATCTATCCAGGTGTCATCGCGTGCATCCAGTTCTTTTCCACATTGGTTCGATTCTCATTCCGGCCTATGGCGTCTTGGCGGCCGTGGGGGTGTTGCTGGCGCTTGCGCTGGCGCTGCGGACGACGCGCATCACAGGACTCAATGCCGGGCAGGTCTGGAACCTGTGCGTGGTGGCGCTGTTTTCAGGGCTTTTCGGTTCGCGGCTGCTGCTGGTGGCGCTCAACTGGACTGACCTGCGGCTGCATCCGTCGTGGTTGCTGGGCCTGGCGATGATTCATCATCCGCTGCTGGCCTGCTTCGGAGCGCTGACGGCGGCGCTGGCCGCCATCTTGTATGGACGCTGGCAACGGCTGCCGCTGTGGACCACGGCCGATGCGTTGGCCGCGCCCCTGGCCCTGGGGCTGGCCTTCGAGCAGTTTGGCGCGCTGCTGGCCGGCTCGGGCTATGGAATCGAGGCCACGGGATTCGCGGCGCGCTGGGCTGTCACCTACACGCATCCGCTGGCTGCGCTCTGGAGCGGCGCTCCGCTGGGCCTTCCGCTGCATCCGGTGCAGGCTTACGCGGCGCTTGCCTTTCTTACCCTGTCGATCTTTCTGCTGATTTGGCTGCCCTGCCGGCGTCAGCCGGGCGATGGATTCGGGCTATTGTTGATAGTGGGTGGCGTAGCCGTTTTCCTCACCGAGTTCTGGCGCGATCCCGAGGGACGGGGCGCGCTGGCTGGCGGAGCGCTGAACGGGCCGCAGGTGGCAGCCGCGGTGCTCGTGGCAGCCGGCGGCCTGGCGCTGCTGGAACGCAAACCTTCTGCGGTGGAACAGACGCCTTCGGCCGGAAATCAAACCGCTATTCCTACATCTTTGAGCGCCAGTCCGATGACGGCTGATGGATTATCCGCGAAAGGCGGCGAAGCACATGACTGAATTGCGCACCATCGAAGCAACAGCGGAGGCTAAAGGCCAGAGGCTCGACCACTATCTGACCGAGCGGCTTGAGGGCGCCAGCCGCTCGCGTGTGCAACTGCTCATCGACCAGGGCGACGTGCTGGTCAACGGGCTGCGCGAGAAGGCCTCGCTCAAGCTGCGCGGCGGCGAGCGGATTGACATTACCGGCGAGCCGCGCCCAGCGCCGCTCAAAGCCATTGCGGAAGACATTCCGCTGGACGTGGTTTACGAGGACGCGGACCTGGCGGTGGTGAACAAGCCGGCCGGCATGATGGTCCACGCCGGGGCGGGGCAGAGCGACGACGAACGCAATCGCGGCACGCTGGTGAATGCGCTGCTCTACCGCTTCAAGAAGCTTTCCTCGACCGGCGGCGACCTGAGGCCGGGCATCGTCCACCGGCTCGACAAGCAGACCAGCGGCCTGATTGTGGTGGCCAAGAACGACCGCGCCCATGCGGCCCTGGCGGAGATGTTCTCCAGCCACCGGATCAAGAAAACCTATGTCGCGCTCGTCCAGGGAAGCGTGGAACGCGCCAAAGGCACCATCAACGCCAGTGTGGGCCGCGACCCGCTGCGGCGCACGCGCATGACTGCGCGCCCCCTGGAAAACGCCCGCACGGCTGTCTCGCACTACGAGGTTGTCAGGCGGCTCAGCAATCGCTTCGGCAAGTTCACTCTCGTCCGGGTACGCATCGAGACCGGCCGGACGCATCAGATCCGTGTGCACATGGCCTCGATTGGCCACCCGGTTGTGGGCGATACGCTCTATGGTGGCTCGGGGCAGCTGACCGACCAGGCAGCCTCACAGGCTGCAACCTCCAAGGCGGCGCGGCGGAAGGCGGAGCCGGAACGGCTCAGGCTGGGACGAAACTTTCTGCATGCCGCGCAGCTCGAGTTTACGCACCCCGTGACGGGCAAGCTGCTGCAACTGGAGGCGTCGCTGCCCGCGGAGTTGGAAGCGTTTCTAAGCCGATTGGAAAATGAAGCAGGCGCTGCCGGCAAGTGAAGAGCGAGCGGTGTTCTCGCCATCGAACGGTATAATCGCTTCGCACCGGCATTCCTTCAGGAGATTCCCATGAGTGAGAGATATGGACGATTGTTCGCAGTGGCCTTATGTGGCGGCTTTATCTTCCTGCAGCTCTGCATAGCTCAGCAAAGCCCGGCAAGGCCGGCGAAGGTTCTCACGCCCGAACAGAAGGCGTTGCAACAGCAAAGCAAGGAGTATGCGGCCAAACGGGTGAAACTTCAGGCCCAGGCCAAGCAGGTTTTCGACGAGGAGATCGCCCGCGAAAAGGCCGGAGACTGCCCGGATGCCCAAACCACTTATGACTTCAACATCTGCTTTGGGAAACAGGCGGCCATTACGGATCAGAACCTGAAGAGCTTTGAAGGGATCATCCGCGAACTGAACGCGCCGCCGCCGCAGATGCCCGGCGCGGCGGATACAGATACGCCGGGAGTTGCCGGAATCAGCCTCACGCCGGAGCATCTTTTGGCGGAGTTTGACCGCGTGGAGCAAAGCTGGCGCCAGTACCGTGAGATGGCCTGCACGGCAGCCTTCCACCAGTTCGGAGGAGGCACGGGCGGGCCGAGCTTCGGACTCCAATGCGAGTTGACGCTGGCGCGTTCCCATATGCGCGAGTTGTGGATGATCTACGGAATGGATTTACGCCTCTAGAAGACTGTACACAGGACTGGCGCAGAGATGTGGCGCCATTGGTAAAATGAGGAAGTTATGACTAGACAGCTTTCAGCTCTTGTGTTCGCCGCTGCGTTTGCGGCGGCCGCCTTGCACGCGCAGCAACCCGCGACGCCGCCGGCTGCCCAATCCGCTCAGGTCCCGTCCGCCACCCAGCCCGCGCAGGCCCCGGCCGTCCAGCAGCCAGCCACGCAGCCCGCTGATCAGCAGGGCGACACGGGCAACTACATGATCCCGCTGCATGTCAATGAGGTCAACCTCATCTTCACCGTGACCGACAAGCACGGTCACTATATTCCCAACTTGCAGCAAAGCGACTTTGCGCTGCTCGACGACGGCCGGGCTCCGGCCAGGGTAAACTCCTTCCACCAGCAGATCAACCTGCCGCTGCGCGTGGGTCTCGTCATCGATGCCAGCACCTCGATTCGCACCCGCTTTCAGTTCGAGCAGCAGTCGGCAATAGAGTTTCTGCTGCAGATACTCAAGGCCAAGAGCGATCGCGCCTTCGTGATGGGCTTCGATGTGACGCCCAACCTCACCCAGGACTGGACCAATAACATCGATGGCCTGGAGACCGGCGTGAACCGGCTGCGTCCCGGCGGCGGAACCGCGCTGTTCGATGCCGTCTACACGGCCTGCCGCGACAAGCTGCTGGATGTTTCGCGCGGCCAGGAGCCGGTGCGCAAGGCCATGGTCCTGATTTCGGACGGCGATGACGATCAGAGCCGCGTTTACCTGGATGAAGCCATCAAGGAGTGCCAGCGCGCAGAGACGATCATCTACGCCGTCAGCACCAACTGGACCCCCAGCCGCGGCCCGGGCGACCAGGTGCTGAGCCAGATGGCCGCGGAGACCGGAGGGGAGGCCTTCTTCCCGCCATCGGTTGAAGAGATGTCGAACAGCTTCCGCGGCATCCAGGAGGAGCTGCGCAGCCAGTACGCGCTGACCTACACGCCGGCTGAATTCAAGGAAAATGGGGCCTTTCGTCCCATCTATCTCTACTGCAACGACCGGCGCTACCAGGCGCGCACCCGCAAGGGGTACTTCGCTCCGCGGCCGCTGAGCAAGTAGCGGGAGCAGAGAACTTAGAGCGTATGGTTTTTTGCATTGCAAAGAGGCGCGGCAACAGCCGCGCTTCTTTGCTTGCTGCGAACTCCTTTGTGCGCCGAGCCTCCCGGGCCTGAACCGGAGACGGGATGCATATGGATCACTCCCACCTTCCCTTCTATCGCATCTTCACGGACGGCGTAAGAAATGGAGTGACCCCCAAAACTGAGACAGTTGGGAGTGCCACACTATGCAGTAAAAGGAGCATGGAGTGGCGAACAACGGGAATCGATATAGTGAGGCATTCCGTCTAGCAGCAATCGAACGGATGAAA